>OLVP01000120.1_pt1 | contig 68174 bp, 48 predicted proteins | sample 1673281 | NCBI WGS metagenome assembly OLVP01 (sample SAMEA3178940, study PRJEB25190) | human gut metagenome | biome: human gut; feature: human-associated habitat; material: faeces | place: Austria | collected 2013
ATCATCGTCCCATGGACGGGCACGACCCTAAGTGCGCAAACCTTCGGGCACTACCGCTTCGACCGCTTCGAGACGAGGTTCTGCAACCCGTATTCCGGGCACGAGAAGGGCAGTACCGAGAACGCGGTCGGTTTCCTGCGTCGCAACCTGATGGTGCCGGCACCGTCCGCGGAGGGATGGGACCGGCTCACGGACGCGTGGCCGGAACGCTGCGACGAGATCGCGCGCGGCGTCCACTACTGCGAGGACGTGCCGGTCCGGGACCTGTTCGAGACGGACCTCGACCACATGCTCCCGCTGCCGCCGTCCATGTTCGACGCGTGCGACTGGCGCGGGGTGAAGGCCGACAGGACCGGGAACGGTCACGATTGACTCGAACCGCTGCCGAACCTGTTGTAAAAACATTGAACATAAACAGGCGACCTCCTCGGCGAGCTCCTGCACGCGCGTCGGCTTGGGTTTCAGACTGGATTTCGCGCCCCTCGGCCTGCCCTTGGGCTTCGGGCGCAGGGCCTCGGGCCCGTCGGTACGGTATTTGCGGCACCAGCGCTCCAGGGGGCGCGACGCTCGCGATTGCGTATTTGGCCATGACCTCCGTCTTGGCCATGTCATTGTCGACGTGGTCGCGGGCGGCCGCGACCTTCGTCTCCCAGTCGTAGCTGCGTTTGCCCTTCGCGCCCATGACCGCGTCCTCTCCGTTGGGCCTGTATTTCATGATCCATTTTTCCGCGGTCTGCACGGGCATCGCAAGCCGGCGGGCAAGGGAATGCTTGCCCATGCCGGCCTTGATGAGCCCCAGCGCCTCGTGCCGGAACTCATCATCGTAACGTTTCCTCCGATCCTCACGCATACGAAAGAACCGCACCTCCGATCATCGAATCTGAATTTCCTCAGTCCAACAATCGGGGCGCGGTTCAAAGAAGGCCTCTGGGCTCCTTCGTGATGGTCACTCTAGCGACCGAACAAAATCGGTGGCAGTATCAGCTCTTTCTCAGCTTTTGACGGTATTGCCAACTGGGTTCATTCAAACGAACGGCATGGGCATAAGTTGATTGGAGTGAGTGGCTCAGCCTCGCTTCATCTCGTGATTTCCGAGGATTTTGGCATCGCCTAGGGTGGTCCTTGGTTGTTTGGCCAAAGTTTATCTCTTGCTCTTGACTTTCCTTGCCTTGTTGGTGGATTTCTTTCGCTGTGCGCGACTTGCGCGGTGAGAGGGATCTGGCATTCGATAGCCTTGGTGCGTGCTGAACGATAGTTGCGAAGTGGGCGGATGCTCAATGTGAGTTTGCGCCCTGCCTGTGGTATCATTTTTCTCACCAAGATTTTGGTTGTAAAAATGAAAGAAGGTAGTGATGATTTCACCAGAACTGAATATGTCGGATTATGGTGACGAGGACCCGGCTGACCGTCTTGAACGGCTGGGGCTTCCTTTGCTGTTGCTTAATCGCGCGTTGATAGAGGCGAGAGACGCCGTTCTGGAACACACTTCTTTGGATGCGCCGAGTGCTTCGGGAATGGCGGCGTATTCTCGAGTCAGCCGATGTCTTGGTGAATATTTCCGTAGTCAAGAACATCCGACCTACAGTCGAGTGGTTGACCATAATCAGATTCTATTCGTTTCGAATCGGTCTGATGATGAGCAGTTTATCTTCTTTAGGGGGAATTCTTCGACTGGTGATAGGAGCTCAATGCCATCTCCGTCATGCTCTAAAGGTCCTATGACTCGCCGCCTGGTCGATACGAACAAAAAAATGCTAGGCGTTAGCACTTACTCATTGTTTCCGGAGACTCTTGATACTGAGATTTTTCCATATGGGCCTACTACGCGTGTGCTTCTTTATGATATTCGTCAGGACAAGTCGATACGAGCGGAATTGAGTATTCCGGTAGAGTATGAGTGCCAAGGTGATCAAATTATAATCACGGATTGGCGAGATCGAATCATTCTTCCTGAGATCGGTCCCGAAGGCGAAGTTTCTCAACAGAATCCGCCAGATCCGGATCAATTCGATTTCAGTATTCAGAGGAAAGCCTGACTTCTATATTGGAAAATAAAAAATGAACAATGCGAAAAGCCCGAATAGTGAGTTCGTCGGGAAAAGACTTGAGAATATGCGTTGGAAGAGAGGTCTGACCAAAAAAGGCCTTGCCGAGATCGCCGACATTGATCAGCATTTGATCTCCGCTTTCGAGTCAGGGGGAAGGGCACCCAGCCGGGAGCAAGTGCATCGACTCGCCGAGGCATTGCATGTGAAAGAATCCTATTTTTATCTGGAATGGCAAAGCGATCTCACCCAAGAGGATCTATCGTTCCGCGCTCCGACCAAGACGACTGTGCGGAACAAGAACGCTGCGATCGCAATCGCCGCCCAAGGAGTCGAGCTTCGTTCCTGGATCGAGAAGCATTATTCCCTCCCGAAAGAGGATCTTCCGGATTATTCGTTTTGCGTCAACGGAGGAGACGGGCCGGAAGCCGCTGCCGAGTTCCTTCGCGCGCATTGGAATCTCGGAAATCAGCCAATCGGCAACATGATTCAACTGCTCGAGCTGCATGGCATCGCTGTTTTCTCCGCCCGGGAAGAGAATGCGGATCTGCGTTTCGATGCATTTTCCTTTTTCACAGACGGGCAGCCATATGTTTTCCTCAGCACGTCGAAAACTCCCGAGCGTGACCGTTTTGACGCCGCACACGAACTCGGCCATTTAGTTATGCATAATTCTCCCGTCCATAAAGAGACCAAAACACGTGAATCCGAGGCCAACCTATTCGCTTCAGCTTTCTTGATGCCCGCGGCCGATGTTAAGGCCGTTTGTCCATTTAATGCATCTATTAATGCTGTGAAAAATTTAAAGATACGATGGGGTGTTGCGGCTGCTGCGTTATGCACAAGGTTATTTCAGTTAAATATGTCAACTGATTGGGTTCGTTATTCCGTGATGAAGGGACTCGCGAAAGAAGGATATCGTAGCAGTGAGCCGGGAAGTAATATGCATCATGAGAAATCTAAAATATGCAGTCAAGTATTGCGTGATTTAATAAGGCGACATGAGATATCAAAGCTTCTGTCTGATCTCTGCCAAGAGCCTAATGATATAGCATCTTTAACTTTCAATTGTTTGCCTGTTGTTAAATCTTCACCACAATTCAGTATAAAAAGTGTTAGTTTACTAGACTCGAGTCAAAGGGCACATGATCTTGGTTTGCATGTTGTGAATGGGGGTGCGAGGTAGATATATGATGCTAGACACTTCTTTATTATGGCGGTGCATGAGAATCATGGACGACGCGATGGTACGCACTGTTCGAGGAGTGTATTCGGGGGAGTATATCTTTGGCGGTGTCTGAGCGTGTGTGGTTGCCGTTCGTGCTTTTGTTGCCTTTGTTTTCAAGTCCTCCCTCTGTCTTCGTCAGGGTGAAACAACTACGGTGGAAGCTTTGGTATAGAGGTATGGCTCACCATTGCGGACTATGTTTCAAGTTCTATTGGTTAGATAGTCTACAAGGAGACGTTTGACAGGTATTGCCGTCTATGCGTTGACAAAACTGCAGTTTGCAAAAGCGGATAGAACTAAATTCCTGAATGATTTTCTTGCAATTCTGAAAGAATACAGAGCAGCGCTTCCCCCAGCCGATTTTTAGTAAGCTTGTGAGTTCTCAGGCAATAAGGAAAATAGAGGAGGTGATATGAACTGATTTTTGTTCCGCATTTCCCCTAACTTGATGGGAGATGATGGAACCATGGCAAAAGGAACGAGATACACGCCGGAGTTCAAGGCGAAGGCCGTCAGGCTGTTGACCGAGTCGCGCGGCTCGTATTCGTCGGAGACCAAGGCGATCGAACAGGTCGCCAAGGATCTGGGGGTCGCGCCGGAGACGCTGCGCCGTTGGCGCAACAAGACGGACGCCACGGTCGCGGCGGAGACCAAGCAGTCGGCCGAAGACGCGATGGCGGAGTTGAAGAGTTTGCGGGCCGAGGTCGCGCGATTGAGGCGGGCGAACGAGATATTGACGACGGCGTCGGCTTTTTTCGCGGTACGGCTCGACCCGACACGGCGTTGATGGTCGCTTACATCGACGAATTCAAGGACCGTTTCAGGGTCGGGCCGATCTGCAGGGTGCTGGCCGCTTCGCTGGACTGCGGGTTCATCACGCCGCGCGGCTACCGCATGTTCAAATCCAGGCCATATCATTGTACTCTCGCTGAATGAATGGTCTTATGTATCATGCACGGGAAGACAACAGCAACAAAGTTCCTTGCTCATGCCATGGGCGAGCTGTTACTTGCTGTTATCTGAAGCTTGTTGCAGTACTTCGATTACTTTTGGCATATCGGTCCAAGGGGCGTATTCCTGCTCGTGATGAGGTGCAAGCGTATTGCGCCCTTGTCTGTTTCCCGCTGTGTTATGTCGCTCCGCATTGCGTATGGCGGCATCGAGATGTTCGCTGTCAATGAGTTCAACATTGACGTATTTGTTGCGATTTCCTCCGACAATGCCGGCTTTCGCCGCAGCCGATTCGACAGTAGATGTCAGTGTGAAGCTCGGTGGGCAGACACTGACATGATCGAGTAGCCAGACCTCGAGGCAGGGATTGGAAATGATGAGTTCGATTCCATTGTCCTTGCAAATTTTCGCGGCCTGGCTGTGGCCATGGAAGTCGTCAACATCGACTACCACCCAGATTTTTTCATAGCAATCTGTGGAGATATCCCGTTCGTCCTCTTCCTTCAACTTGCGCGCAAAATCTGCGAGATGTTCAGGGCTTTCGTTCTTCTGTTGGTACTCGATGACGACGTCATATATGGAGGCAAGCCGCTTGAAGTATTGCTTTTCGGTAACAGCTCCGCCAGCTACGACAAGATAACGCTTCTTGCGTGCCCTGTGGAAACGTGCGGACTTGCGACCATGCACGGGAACGTCTCGCTTCTTCGCCATCAGTCATCGTCTCCATTCATGATCTGTGCGAACACGGTATGGAAACTGGGATTCGGTGTGGCGCCATATACACCATTGAGGTAGTTCTTGCCGATGTTTTCTTCCTTTCGAATACCAAGTTCCGTTACCGGGAAGAGTTCCGAGGCGCCGTCTTTGTCTTTCTCCACAAGCCATATCTGATCGGGTTGCAGTAGGCGGTTCGACGAACCCGACTGATTGATCAATGACACGTCATGGGTCGTGAAAATGAGTTGGGAGCCGTGGGGATTCGTTGCCGGATCGGTGTACAGCGCCACCAGCTCTGCTACCAGGGTTGGGTGCAGGCTTGTGTCAATCTCGTCGATAAGCGTGACCGTGGGTCTTGATAGCTGACGAAGGGCAAGTGAGAAGAACGACAGCGCGACGACGGTGCCCCTGGACTCGTTATCCAGACCGAAGCCGGCGGAGGACGAATCTTCGCCGGTATGGGTGAATTGCAACTGTGTTGCGTTTTTGATGTTGAATGCTTCCTTGAGCTTTCCCTCATCAGCTCCGATCTGAGTCTTCATCTGCTCTTTGAACTGATGCCAGATATTCGAGGGGATGTTCGCCGGAACGCTTTTCACATCGCTGATGCCAAAATCCGCGTATTTGATCAGAGATGTCAGATGCTTCGAAAAAGGTGTCTTGTTCTTGAATTGGTCAAGCAATATGGGCTGTTCCTGTTCAAAGGCATTTGCCACGCAATACGCCATATCATTCTGGAAGAACGAGAATACAGGTTGGACGCATTCGATGCCGGCTGCGGCGGCCGCCGAAAGCAGGAGAGCGTTGGGACGGAGTCCCACTGTCTTTCGCACTTGCGCTCTAGGTCCTTTGAAAGAGGCTCCGAATTTCACTTCGTCGTTTCCGGTGCGGGAGAACAACAGTGAGGAGTGAGTGGAGAGACGTCCTCCCATGTCCTTAAAGAAGGTAAGCTCTTCCTCCAATATGTGCTTATTGTTATAGCGGAACCAGTACTGGTATTTTAGATAGTTCTCGGCTGTGAACTCCAGGAAGAACATCGATGGTTCCTCAAATGGGTTCTCTCTCAGTAGGAATGGTTCCCTAAGAATATCGCTGTTCGCATCACCTTGGCTGTAGCTGTTTGTCACCATGTTACGCATGGCGCACATCGCCTTCAGGAAATTGGATTTTCCTGATGCGTTGGCGCCGTATATGGCTGTGATTGGAGACTGCCGTGAGTCGTTGGACTCCGTGAACCTTTCGTCGCGAGTCGTGGAGAAAGACTGCTCGTCTCGGAAACTCCTGAAGTTCGAAAAACTAAAATCAATCAGCATCGGGTTGCCTCGTAAGTATATTTTGCTCCTTTGATACTGAGATTATATCCAGAAATATACTCATTTTGCAATTTTCTGCTAAAGGCGGTGGTTTCATTGTGCTTATTGTTGCCGTATTGGAGATATCTAGTTACCGTTATACCCATGCTTGCGCGTATCCAGAGCCTCCTTCCAATAGGATTCCCTGGCGAGCACAACGTCTTTAGGCACGGTGAAGTCGTAATGTTCCAGAAGCGTGTAGCGGAAATGCGTCTGCACGTACTCCAACCCGTGCTGTTTCACAATGGCAATCAGCCCCGTATCGTTTCCGTGACCATTGCTGATGTAGTTTTTCCACCGCTGATATATGCCGTTCCTTCCGGTGGCGCTTCCCGCCTACAGTTTCCCATTATCGGTATTGGTGATTATGTACACGCCTTGCTGGCGGGACAGCGTATTCTTCCAGCTTGCCTTGTCGTTCTCCCAAATCGCCTTAAGTTGGGCGTAGGAAAGGCTAACAGCAGGTGTTGGCGGCCTTGTTCACTTGGCACGGTCGGCCGGTGGTACTTTTTCTTGTCGCCAGAAATAGGCCGCCAAAAATCGGCCACAGAATATTGCCAAAAAGTCTCGCACGCGCACGATATCGACAGGGAATGTTCCTTATTTCATAGCTTATCTGTTTGAGTTCCCAAAAAATGTGTTCAATGTATGAAGGGATGAGGAATAGTTCGAGGGGGAAGATTATCCTTGGAAAGGATATTGTCAACGTGAGATGGGGAAGTTCAGTGACTTCTGTAGAGAACGCTAATGTGCAGCAGCCTACCGCACCGCAAGGGGTAGTTGAGGAAGCGGATGACGGCATCACTCTGATGGATCTGTTCAAAATCATTCGTAAGCATCTGGTCACCGCGATTATTGCATTCGTGGTGGTGGTGGCAGGCGTGAGCGCTTATACCTTCCTTGCTCCGGCGAAGTATACGGCTACGGCTCAGACCATGGCCACCTATAACGCTTCCGATGGTGGCGAAAGCATCGCCCAGCAGTCCACTGGTGGCAGCTACATTTCCAACCAAATCACCTCATACCCAACGCTTGCCACCACTTCGAAGGTGCTCAAGCCGGTTATTGATGATCTCGGTCTGGATGAAACCGTGACGGATCTCGCCGGCCAGGTCACCGTCACCAATCCGACCGACACCGCATTCGTGAACATTGCCGTGGTGGATGGAGATCCGAAGCAGGCCGCGGACATCGCCAATTCCGTTGCCGAATCGCTGAAGAATGTCATTGAAAGCGACCTGTACTCCGGAGATAAGTCCCCGGTGAAGCTTTCCATCGTGCAGAAGGCACAGGTCCCGACGTCTAAGTCTTCGCCGAAGACTGCCCTGTATTTGGCTGTCGGTGTGGTGCTCGGCATCATCATCGGCGTGTTCGCCGCACTCATCAAGGACCTCCTCAACACTAAGGTTGAAGAGACTTCCGATGTGCGTAGCATCGTCCGAGCATCCTCCCTTGGCTCCGTTCCGATGGACGCTTCGCTTGATGATAAGCGTCCGGTGCTGGTGAGCCAGCCTAACGGCGCTATTGCCGAGGAATTCCGCCGTATCCATACGAATATCGATTTCCTGCAGACCGACCGCACCGAAGGCGTGGGCCAGCTGCTTGTCATCACCTCTGCGCAGCCGTCCGAAGGCAAGACCACCATGGCTATCAACACTGCGGTGGCCCTTGCTGAAGATGGTGCGAAAGTACTGCTTATCGACGCTGATCTTCGCCACCCGTCCGTTGCTCACCACTTGGGCATTGAAGGTGCCGCCGGTCTGGCGCACGTGCTGTCTGGGCAGATGGGCCCGAAGGACGTGGTGCAGAGCTACTGGAAGCCGAACCTGCACATTCTGCCTGGCGGCAAGAGGCCGGCGAACGCTGGCGTGCTGCTGAACTCCGAAACCATGAAGCTCATGGTGGAGCAGGCGCTCACCCAATACGATTACGTGATTATTGATACCGCCCCGTTGACGGTGTTCAACGATGGAGCGGTATTCGGCCGTTGGGCCAAGGGCCTTCTGCTGGTGGTCAGCCGCAACGTGTGCGAGAAGAAGTCCCTGCAGGAGGCGTCCGACACGCTCGCCACCGCGCAGGTGCCGGTGCTTGGCTTCATCTTCAACCGTGCAGATCCAAAGAAGGTCAACTCCCACTCCAACTATTACTACTACTATGAAGATGGTGCTCCGCGTAGCAGCCATCGTGCAAACGGCAAGAAGAAGAGGATCTGACGTTTTCCTTCTTCACGGAATGAGGGGTGTATGGCAACTGAGAACGATGATTCCCAGTCTATGAACGGTATTCTGTCCAACATATCTCGGGATGTGGTGGACACCAGCTGGGATATTCCTCCGCTGACCTTCCCCAAATTGCAGCCTACCGATTCGGAAGAGGCCGATGGTGCGGATGAGACTTCGCTTGCTGAGCCCCGTACCATCGCTTTCTCCGTACCTGCGCAAACGGAACAGCCGGTTTCGGCTGCGCCAACAATCGCGGATATACCCAGTATGCCGCTCGACACCATCGATTTCGATGATGCGGTTGCACCAGCCGATGCCGAGGAAACCGCCACTTTGCCACCCCTCGTCTCTTCGACAGATGAACAGGACTCCGAAGCGACTCAGGCCTTTGATGCATCAGATGGCATAACCGACCTAGAGGAACTTGCCACGGAAGATCCGGAACACGATCCGCTGAAAACCATTCCGGCCGCACCGAAAGAGCCATCTGCGGACAAGCGAAAGATTATTGCCATTGTCGCTGCGATTGCGGCAGTGGCGGTTGCTATCGCCGGCGTCATCGTGGTACGTAATCGTATCAATTCGAAAGAACAGCGTGCGGCAGTGGTGGTATGTGAGAAGGTGAAATCCAAATACTCCAAAGCCAACGAAAAACTGCAAAACGCCATCGAACAGGCAACCGGTTTGCAGGGCACTGCGGCAAACCAGGTGGCGGATGCCGCCACAATCGACCAACTCACTCAGGCCGTGACCAAGGCGCAAAACCTCAAGACGGTCGGCGGATGTTCGGTGTTGCTGTCCGAAACCACACTGCGTGCGCACGCCCGTAGCATGAGCAAGCAGATCAGCAATATCAAAGAACAGACCAAGGCCGTTTCCACAGCAGCCACAGCTGTGGCCGCCAGCAAGCGAGCTTTGGAAGTGAATAAGACGACTGCCGCATTGCAGAAGACCATTGCTGACGCAAAGACGTTGCTTGACGGTTCTGCAGGCCAGGTTGCGGACGAGTCGACACGTGACGCGCTTGCCAAGGCGATTGACGCTGCCCAGAAACTCCTCGATGGCAAAAGCACCGATGTTGCGGCCATGCAGAACGCTTCGAAGGTGATTTCCTCGACTTCTGACGGCGTGAACAAGTCTGTGGCGGAACAAACTGCGGCTAATGCCCAGTCGAATACCAATGCAAACACTAATTCGAATACCGGTAACGGCACTACGAACCGACGCTACACGTATACGTGGCAATTTGGTCCGGGCTCTGGAAACGGTGTGAACGGTGGCGGTTCGAGCGGCGGTAACGGCGGTTCGAACGGCGGCAATAACAATGGCGGTTCAACCGGTGGTAATGGCGGTTCGAACGGCAACGGCAACGGTGGTTCGAACGGCGGCGGTAACGGCGGTTCAGATACAGGTACTGCTGGCGAATAAGCCATACCGGAGAAGGATTTGGATATAGCGAATGGTACCCCCATAGGTCCCTCTTAATTTCTGGGGGGGGCTGTGGTAAATTGTTTGCCGTATGCAGCTGAAGGGGAGGGAGATACATGCAAGGCGTGAATACCGGTGAATCCGGCGCACCAAACGGCGAGCAAGGTATGAGGACTCAAGAGATTCATATCGTCTCGTCCAATGCGCATCGACAGGCATACGCGTCCATGCAGAATCAGCGTCTGCAAAAGCAGTTCGAGCCGATGACTTTTTCCAATACCCCGTTTCCTGCGGAAAAGGAAGGACATAGGCGCGGCAAGGCTGAATCGACTCCCCGGTGGCGTTTCGCCTTCGTCGCCAGCCTGATCGCCATCGATTTGGCAGTGATGCTGCTTTCGTTGACCGTCAGCCTTGTAATCAACGGTGCTGCTTTCGATGCCATCGGCGATGTGATGCCGTTTTGGCTTTTCCTCATTCTGTTCAGCCTGATTTGGTTGCTGTGCTTGGCATTCGCGGGCACATACCACCGCCATGTTATGGCGGACGGCTATGAGCTGTATGCCAAAATCATCAATGCGTCGTTGCTGACCATCATCTCATACTGCAGCCTTGCATTTATTTTCAAACTTGCATTGCCCCGTACTGCGTTGATTATCGCGCCAGTCATCGCCTTCTTCTTGGATATCATCGCACGCTGGCAGATGCGTCAAGCGTTGCACCGTCACCGCAGCAAAGGCTCTTGCAAGTACAGAACGGTGGTCATCGGATCTTCCGATGGCATCAACAAAGCCTTGCAGACCATGCGCAACTGCATGAATTGGGGGTACGAACCAGTTGCTGTATGCCCAATTGAAGCGGATCCAGCTTCAAAAGACGCTTATGTGGTTACCTCATACACACCGGATGCCAATATCGAAGGCTCCAGCAAACTCAAGGTGATTCCTTTCAACTCGGCATTCCCACGTATTTGCGAAAGCCTCGGTGTACAGGAAGTCTATGTGGCGGACGTGCTTTCGCGTGATTCCGAAATGCTGCATGGTCTTTCTCTTGCGGTGGAGTCGCTGGGTATGGAACTTGCCTTGGCGGTCTCCCTGGCGGATGTGAGCGGTCACCGTTTGTATCTGCGAAACACCACGGAACAGCCGGTTCTGTTGGCTTCCCTGCCGCAGTACACGGGAGCTGCGAACGTAATCAAGCGTTTGCTGGACATCATCGGCTCACTGTGCGCGCTGATTATTTCCTCTCCGATTCTTCTCGGCGTCGCCATCGCCATCAAGCTTGATGATGGCGGTCCGGTGTTCTTCTCTCAGACCCGTATCGGACTGCACGGCAAGCCGTTCAAAATGTATAAATTCCGTTCCATGGTCACCAATGCTGAGGAGCTGAAGAAGAAACTCGCTGAGGAAACTGGGCAGGAAGACCGGTTCATCTTCAAAATGAAAGATGATCCGCGTATCACCAAGGTAGGTCACTTCATCCGTAAGACTTCTTTGGATGAGTTCCCGCAGTTCTACAACGTGCTCAAGGGCGATATGTCTCTGGTCGGTCCGCGCCCGGCATTGCCGGAAGAAGTGGCCCGCTATGGTTCCCTATATTCCGCCCGACTGCTGGTCAAGCCGGGCATCACCGGTCCGTGGCAGGTGTCCGGCCGGTCCGATCTTTCACAGGAGCAAAGCGAATATTTGGACGTCTCCTACATTGAGAATTGGTCCATCGCTGGAGATCTTGCGATTCTTGCCAAAACCGTGATGGTAATCTTCACTGGCCGTGGATCGTACTGAGCCAATAAGTGGGTTTTCTGTGATTTTCCCTCTGTTCTTGTGATGGAACAGAGGGAAATTTCATTTGGCGGCCGAAAAAAGGGGTGCCATGTGGCACAATAATGCGCTGGAATAGTCAAATTGAGTGCTTAATGATTTGAGGAGCAAAGCATGGGGCAACATGCTCAAGCAATACGGGAAAAACATACGGCACGGAACGTGACGCTTATTGTACTTGCGGTGCTGATCGTGCTACTTGCCATTGCCGCAGCGTTCGGTATGCAACTGTATAAGCAGGCAAAAAGCGTCAAGGCACACGAATCGCAAGCCATATCCTCACTATCCGCAATCAATGACCCTGCAAAGCTCAAGGATGCCGCCGCGTCGCAGGTGTCCATCGCGCAGGCTCAGCAGCAGACGGCGCAGGCCAAGCAGATTGCGCACGGTTCACTATGGAACGTGGCCGCGAAAATGCCGTTCGTCGGCAGTGACATCGCCACTGTGCAAGGCATGACGGAAGTCGTGGACAATCTTGCACAGCAGACGCTGCCATCGTTGACCACTGCGGTGCAGCAGCTTGCCGGGGCCAATCTTTCCGGTGCGGAAGGGCAACTTAATCTGCAGCCAATCGCCGATGCGCAAGGCAACTTCGATAAGCTCAACCAGCAGGTGCAGCAGCAGAACAAGCAGTATAACAGTCTTGCCGAGCCGAAAATCGGCATGGTGAAGAAAGCCTATCAGCAGGGCAAAGACCAGCTTGACAACATCGCCGATCTGGTCGGGCAGGTCAGCAACGCCACTCACATGCTGCCTTCCTTCCTCGGCCAGAACGGTGCCCGCACATACTTGCTGGCGGCACAGACCACATCCGAAACACGTTCCGGCGGCGGCTTGGTTGGCTCTCTCGGCACCATGACTGCGGATCATGGCAAAATCGCGGTGGGGGACTTCCATCCGAATGGTGAATTCGTCAATGGCAACAATGGCACCGCTGAGGAACATGCGGTATTCAACAGGCCGCTGGGTTTCTCCTTCGACGTGCGAGACACCTTCGCGGTGCCGGATGTTTCCCGCAACGCGGAAATGCTCAACGCTTCATGGCAGCGTTCGCAATATGCCTGCAACATCGACGGTTTGATTTCCGTGGATCCGGTGTTCATCCAGAAAATGGTGGAGATCAACGGACCAGTCACCTTGTCCAACGGCACTGTGCTTACCGGCGAGAACACCGCCGAATACATGCTCAACACCATCTACAAGGACGTTCCTGTGGCACAGCAGGACGAATACTTCGAGTACATTGCCAAAACGGTGATGGACGGCGCTTTTGGCAACATGACTGTGGACAAGATGATGAAGGTGGCGCAAAGCATCGGTGATTTGGCCGAGAACCGCCACTTCTACGCCTACACGTTCCACGATGACGAAGCGAAGTACTTCCAAGGTGCTGGACTCGCCAAGAATGCGCCTGAGAGCGAGACCAATCCGGAAACGGGCATTTACATCAGCGAGCAGAATCCTTCGAAGATGGGTTGGTATATCGACCGTACCAGCGAAGTGACCAAGACAGGTGACAAGACCTACCACGTGAAGTACACGCTGACCAACCGTATGACTTCCACGGAAATGGCTACCTGCACGAGTTACATTCTCGGTGGTGAGCAGAAGGGCGTTGGTGGCGTGCCCGTGGCGCCGAGTGGCACATCCGCGCAGCGTGTGCTGATTTACGCGCCTGCAGGTGGTTCGATTGGATCAATCGCCGTGACCGGTGATGTGCGTGACCGTAGCAATGCCACCATGGACGGCAAGCCATTGAACTCCAGTATGGCGTACATCGCACCTGGCAAGAGCGTGACGTACGAGTTCGACGTGACCGTGTCTGACAAGGCCACGGCTGATATGAAGCTCGATCAGACGCCGTGTGGCAAAATGACCAATGATGTGAAATACAACTATTGAAATATGGCGCGGTAATTCTCGACATTATTGGTGCATGATTTCCTTGAATTCATCTCAATGAAAACTTGTTCAATGAAGTCTATGAATTATTGCTATATTCTTGGAAATACAGGGGGTATTTCTGCCGGAAAGCGGAGATACCCCCTATTTTATTAGTGAAAAAAAGGGTGTATTTATGCGAATTGTTGTATTATATTGCATGTAATTAATATCCTATATTTTCAAGGGGTTGGCATGTCTGTTCTTGACGGATTTGAAGCAGTGGGAGAAAAGACCACCACCAATAAGATGACCATGACGGTCATGGAATCATCCGTTCGCTTTTCCAAAGGCGTGACCGAAGCGCTCGGATGCCCGGCATACGTGAAATTGCTGGTGAATGACAAGCAGAAGAAGATCGCAGTCCAGGCATGCGACGCCAAAGACGAGAACGCCATCAAGTTCTGCAAGACCAAGCGAAGCAAGGCCGATGGCGTCGACTCTGACGCTGCAGGAAAGGCTTCTTCCGTGACCGTGCGTACCACCGATGTGCTGGTAGCGGTGCAGAAGTATTTCACTTTCCCGCCGGTCGCAGACGACCAGATCGCCTATTTCGCCATGGATGGCGAGTCCTACCCGGATGAGAAGGTTGTCATTTTTGCTGTGGCCGATGCTGCAAAGGGTGTATCCGGCAAGCGCGGTCCCCGCAAAGGTTCGCATCATACGGCCAAAGATGGCGAGTAAGTGAACAATATTCCGCTCAGCTTGAAAAATCGCATATAGTACAGTTCTCTTGATGTGAGTGCTGTACTATATGCAGTATCTTGATAGGCTGTGCGAAACGTCCATAAACGCTAATAATGAGTACGTATGCATCCAGCCCAAAAATCCTGAAAAAGGGAGCTTGGAATGAATGTGGCAGGTAGTGGGCGTGTAGGATCTTCGTTCAGTATTCGAGTCGCTCAAAATAACGTGCTTGGTTGGCGATGGACGGTGGAAAAGAGCATGACGGCTTTTTCGAGCCCGTTGCGTCTGGCCGTTCGCTCACGCGTAAGATGGCCAAAAGGGCCGCGATAAAAGCGATGAATGAATTGCGTGCATAAACAACCGTAACGCCATGAATGGCCTGCATCTTTCCATATGAAATATAAAAGAGGCATATAAGACAGGAGAGGCTCCGCACAATGTGTGCGGAGCCTCTCCTGTCTGAAAAACTAAAACTCAGTAGCAGTGGTTGGCGAGCCAGTAGGTGTAGGCGCCCTGGATGGAGCCGTAGCGCTGTGCGCAGTAGCCCCAGAACCACTTGAGCTGGGTCTGATAGTTGGTGGCCCAGTCAGCGCCGGCGCTCACCATCTTCGAACCGGGCAGAGCTTGCGGCAGGCCGTAGGCACCGGAAGACGGGTTCGTGGCGGAAACATTCCAACCGGACTCATGAGAAATGATGTACACGGTGGCGGTGAAATCGGCCTCGGAATAGCCGCTGGACAGCAGATAATCGTGAGCCCACTGCTGCATTTCGCCAGCCGGCACGGTGGTGCCGATCGACGCTGCGGCCGCGGACGGCGTGGACGAGGAGCCGGTGCCGACGAGGATCACCTTGTCGGTCGGAGCCTTCTTCACGAAAGAGCTGATCATATTGGAAGACATGACCTTGCCGCCGGACTTGGTGACGAGGTTCGTGGTCTCCATAACACCGTTCGCGCCTTCGGTCTCGACCTTCTCCTGGCCCTTCGGCAGGCTGGAGGTCTCCTTCTTGACCGTGTTGAATGCGATATCCGTATCAGACACCTCAACGGAAGCGCCGGCACGTTCGATCTTGATGACGGTGTTCTCGTTCACCTTCGTATCCAAAGACGGGGAAACGGTGTCTTCCGTATCAAGGGTGATGTCGCCCGCGTCAAGCACGGACTTCACGTCGGTGAAATGCATGCCGGGAACCACGCGGGTCTTGCCGTTGATCTTCACGGTGACGTACGAAGTATCTCCGGAAAGCGCCTCACGGGCGTTGCCACGGGAGGCTTCGATGCTGTCGGTGACGGAATACGCGGTGACCTGCTTGGCAGGAGACTTCTCCGCGGTGGCGTACAGATTATGCGACACGATGCCGCCAGTGGCCAACAGCCCCACTGCCGCAACCGTTGCGACAATCTTCACCATCTGAGATTTGCCCGGCAAGGCAAACGTAGTTGGTTGGGCATGTTTCTTATGGCTAGCCATTCTGCTCCTACATCGGGTACAATTCCTCGGCGGATTCCGTGCCTAGGGCACGGCGCACAACCGCTAGGGTTCCGCCGGAATGCGCGCAACTGCATATAGTCTACCGCACCCCAAGGAACTTGAAGATAACGTATGCAACGCGCAGGCGACGGGCCGAATCATCGTTCCGACTGACTACTTGGCGTTTTCACTTTGGCGTCTCCGCTGGAAGCGGTGTTCCCATCGGAAGCGGCCGCATCCATATCCAACGCCTTGGCCTGGCTGATCAGATCATCCAAATCGGAAGCGCGCAACGCGCCGGCCTGTTGGAAGATGATCTGCTGCTTCTTGACGACCATCAGCGTCGGCACTGCCTGAACCTTGGCCGCGGCGGCCAGATCGGGATTCTGATCGATATCCACCTTCGCGAAATAGACGTCCGGATTCGCCTCGCTTGCCTTCTCGAACGTTGGGCCGAATGCACGGCACGGACCGCACCACGTGGCCCAGAAATCCACGAACACTAGATCATTGGATTCGACGACCTGGTTGAAATCCTGCGAAGTGACTGCATGCGTTGCCATATGCGTTCCCCATTCCCCGGCTTACGCTATAAGCCGATTTCAAAAACAATATCGTGCAATGCTGCGCAATATTGCGAAAGACCGTTTGCGAAAAGTATATAGCCGCACGCCACGCAAACACACTGCCGCACCCGATTGCGCTATGGGAAGAATCGGAAGCACGTGACATTCACATGCCGTGCGTGATAATGGAACCATGCCAGTGATGAATGATGAAGTGCCCGACGAGGGCGATTTCGACGCCAACCGCCATCGCGGGGAATTCGACGACATTACGCCGGAGGATTTCATCCGCGGAATGGGCAACCCTCCGGGATGGCTCCCATCGGACGAAATCAACCGCATGCGCCACGAAATACCGATTCCGTACGTCGTGGTCGTGCCGGTGCGCACCGACGATCTCGGCAGGGTGGCGCAAATCGGCTCGCTGCTGCGCGTCACCGACGACGGCGGTATCGAACGCACATTGATCGCCGGACGTGTGCTCTATCACGAATCGTTGCGTGAAGCGGTGGCGCGCAACGTCGCAAAAGATTTGGGCGATATCGCCCTGCCGCAGCTGCCGATCAGCCTGCAGCCGTTCACCGTGGCCGAATTCTTCCCGACACCCGGCCTGTCCGACTATTACGATCCACGCCAACATGCGATCGCGCTGTGCTACGTGGTGCCGATCGCCGGCGATTGCAAGCCGCAGGACGAGACGCTCGATGTGGAATGGGTCGACCCGTCCGGAGACATGCTCGACACCTTCGTCGGGCAGATGGCCAATGGTTACGGCACCATCGTGCGGCAGGCGCTCGCATGGACCGGCAAGTAGGACAAGCCGCGCACGCGAGGCAAGAGCTAGTCAAACTAGGCGAACAGGCAGATAGGGGAGGATTAGAAAAAAAATATGACGATTGAACTGAACAACAACGTATATGCGGACGGCGGCAACGATACCGAAACCACGCCGGTGGTGCTCGTGCACGGCTTTCCGGTGGACCACCGCATGTGGGACGAGTGCGCGGCGGCTTTACGCGACCAAGCTGTGAAACAAGGCGTGAAACCATTTGCGATCTGGGCTCCGGATATGCCCGGCGCCGGCGAAGGACCGATTCCGTCCGACGAAGACAGCGGCGGCAAGGACGCCGACGGCGCGTTCCCGTACGGACTGGACCGTATGGCGGACGCGTACGTGGGCCTGCTGCACGCCGCCGGCTACGGCAAGGCCATCTGGGTGGGCCTGTCGATGGGCGGCTACCTGATTCTCGACATCCAACGCCTGCATCCGGAAGCGGTGGCGGCGCTCGCCCTGTGTGACACGAAAGCCGACGCCGACTCCGCCGACATGCGATTGAAGCGCGTCGCAATCGCCACCGACTGCGAAACGACCGGCACACACGAGCCGGTCATGGGATTCGCCGTGCCGTCGGAAGCCGATTCCACCGTGAAACAGTCGGACGCCTACTGCAGGCAGTTCGAAACGTGGATCAACGAACAGCCCGCCGACGGCATCGCCTGGCGCGAACGCATGGCCGCTGGCCGTCCCGACCTGAACGACGTGCTGCCGAACATCAACGTGCCAGTCGCAGTAATCTGCGGCGACAAGGACCCGTCCAGCCCGCCGGCAGTGATGAAGCCGGTCGCCGACGCGATGACGAAAACCGACGTGACGATGACGGTGATCGACGACTGCGGCCACTTCAGCGCGTACGAACACCCCGACCAGGTGGCCGCCGCGTTACTGGAACTGGTGAAGCGAGTCGGCTGAGCCGGCTGCGACGATTATCTGTGGCAGACCATCCGGCGTATCGACAAGATATAGAGAAAATATATAAAACGTATATACGAAATATGTGCTACGTATGTATAACGAATATATTCCGTATATAACACGCATGAAAGAGGCAACACAACCATGAGCGTGTTCTCGCCACTGGCATTGACGCAGACCCTGCCGTTCCTGCCACTCGCCCAAGGAGACATCGACTACGAAGTGGCACGACGCGGCGAACCCGACCTGTTCGCCAAAGTCCTGGCGGAACCGGCAACGAAAGTCATCCTCGTCAAAGACGGCAAAGTGGCCGTGCCGCACGGCCAAGGCGCCATCGCCGACTACGCCAACGTGAAAATGCGCCTCGCCCAACTGCCGGGCGCGTACGTTGCCGCGGAACTCGAATCGCACCCATCGGCGCTCGCCATATTCCTCGGCTCGTACGGCGGACGATTGGGCGAGCACGTCGTCGCCGTGGACGTGACGCACGTCCAGCCGAACGATACGACGATTACGGCTGCGACGGCTCGCAGCGGGGGAGCGGACGACGCGTTCGCCGAAGTGCCGGCGCACGAATCGCAGGAAAACGCGAAATCGCTGCTGGAAAGCGCGGCAACCCGATTCGACTGGGTGGACCTGCGCGGATTCGCACCCCACGCCAGCGCACGCGAAGCCGGACAGGCAACCTCCGCCATTTCGCTCAGCATGTGGCACGCCCGGCAGCGTCACTGCCCGACGTGCGGCGCGCCCGTCGAACCAGCGCTCGGCGGCTGGGCTCAGCACTGCACAAACGATGAGGATGGCAATCGTTTGCTGTTCCCCCGAATCGAGCCAGCGGTGATCACCGCGATCGTTGACCATGATGACCGTCTGCTGCTGCAGCACAACAGCGCATGGCGCAACAACGGCCTGTACTCGGTTTCGGCCGGATTCGTGGAGGCTGGCGAAAACCTGGAGCACGCATGCCGGCGCGAAGCCAAAGAGGAAGTCGGCATCGAAATAGGCGAACTCAAATACCTCGGCTCCCAGCCGTGGCCGTTCCCCTCGTCTCTCATGATGGCGTTCAAAGGCGTGGCGGTCACCACCGACGTGCACGTGGACGGCGAGGAAACGTTGCAGGCGCGTTGGGTCACACGCGACGAATACATGAGCGAACTGGTTTCGGGACGTATGGAGGCTCCGGGCAAAGCCACGATCGCACGCTACATGATTGAGGAATGGCTCGGCCACGACCTGCCGTGACAAGACCTGCCATTAAAAGGTGGTATCGGCTGAGCCTGTCTTCGGGGCGGTTGCCGGGGGAGCTTGTTTAGGTATTCGTTTGGGCACTCGTCTGCGTATCATGCTGCATGGTATGTACCGTTAAGAGAGTGAATGAGGAAACCACATACATGTCTGATAGAAGTGGGCAGAGCGATACGGACAACAGCTTCGCCGGCATCTCGTTTGAAGGGGTGAATGCCGTGCCGCCGCAGTCTGGTGAGAACGGCGATACGATCAATCTTGCCGACGTGGCCGATGTGTCCGAACAGGATGACGTGTCCAACGCCGCCACCGAGACCATGCCGCCGTTGAATTTCGCATCGGACCAGACCCAGCCGTTCCAGTCATTCCCGACGGCTGGTGCCGCCGAAACCACGCCTGCCGGAGCTGTCCCCAACGGAGCTGTTCCCACTGGTGCCATTCCTACCGGTGACATGCCCTCATCCACGCCCGCTCCCGCCATTCCCGTGCTCACCATGCCGGTCGAAGGAGAAGCCGTCGTGGCCAAGAAACGCAAACTGCCACTGATTATCACCGGAATCGTGCTCGCCGTACTGGTGGTCGCCGCGATCGCCGGCTTCTTCACCGCACGCTGGTACTTCCAAGACAAGGCCGCGCCGGGCGTGACCTTCGGCGGAACCAGCGTGGCCGGACAGACCGCCGACCAGCTGAAAAACACGGTGACGGCCGCCGTGAAGAACACCACCGTGAACATCAAGGACGGCAACGGCAACAGCGCTTCCGGCAGCCTGAGCGACCTCGGCGTGAGCTACAACGTCGACAAGACGGTCACGGAACTGCTCGCCGCTAAGCACCAGACCAACGGCGCACTCGAATACATCAACGAAGTCAACCCGTTCGTCAAGAAGAACGTGCCGCTGAACGCCAAATCCAACAAGCTGGCCCTCAGAACGTTCGTCACCGACAAATTCGTGCAGGACACCGACCGCGCGGTACCGTCCACCGCATCGTACGATGTCAACGCGCACGCCTTCGTCGCAGTGGAAGGCCGCGGCGGCAGGTCCCCGAAGGTGGACAACGTGATCGACACGGTCGCCAAAGCCATCGCGAACCCGGGGCACAGCGGCAGCGTGACGATTACGTACGAAACCATCGACGTGCCGGTCGCACTGCCTGAAGCCCAAAACGTGGCCGACCAGGCAAACGCGCGACTGAATGCGCCAATTGTGCTGGACAACGGACAAGGCAAGACCTTCCAGATTCCAGCCGAAGTCGTGGCCTCATGGCTGAAAACCGACGCCGACCTCGAACACGGCACGCTTTCGCTGTCCTACGATGACGACGCCATCACCAACTACGTGCAGCAGCAGGTCCCAGCCCAGCTCAACCAGGACGCGGTCGACCAGGAAGACGCCGTCGACAACAGCGGCAAAGTGCTGGCCACCATCGTCAAAGGCGTGAACGGCGTGAAGGTCAAGAACATGGAGGCGCTCGCACCGAAGATCGGCGAAGCGCTCAAAAACGGCCAAGGCACCACCATTCCGGTGGACGGTGATGTGCAGAACTTCAAAACCGTGCAGAAGAAGAGCGAATACCGCATCGTGGTGGACCGCACCGCGCAAACTGCCACCGTGTATCATAACGACGAGGCCGTCAAGACCTTCCCGGTGTGCACGGGCACCACCGGCAAGCACGAAACCGACCTGGGCACCTTCTACATCTACCTCAAGTATCAGATCCAGGACATGACCGGCCTGAACGACGACGGCTCGCGCTACCTGTCCAAGGGTGTGAAGTGGGTAAGCTACTTCTACGGCGGCGAAGGCTTCCACACGGCAAGCTGGAACAATTACGGCATCGCCCACGGCGACCCGGCGCACTACGGCTCCCACGGCTGCGTGAACATGTACGAAGCCGATTCCAAGTGGATCTACGACAACTGTCCGGAAGGCACCATCGTGCAGGTAGTCGGCGCCATGCCATCCGGACCGGTACGCTGACCCGTTACGCGTGGCGCGGGTGCGCGGCGTTCGCATACGCCGTACAATGGGCGGCATGAGCGAAGCAAACGATAGCAAAGTGAACCTCGACGTGCCCGAGCACCTCGAATACTCCGACGAGCACGTGTGGGTGGATTCCTCCGTTGAACCCGCCATGGTGGGCGTTACCGAATACGCCACCGAACAGTTCGGCGAACTCGTGTACATCGATTTGCCTGAAGTCGGTACGCAGGTCGAAGCTGGCGACGAAGTGGCGGAATTCGAATCCTCCAAGGCGGTCACCGCGCTGGTCTCGCCGGTGGCTGGCACCATCCGCTACGTCAACAACGAGGCTGCGGACGATCCGAGCATTGTGACGGACGATCCGTACGGCGAGGGCTGGATTTTCAAGATCGAGCTTGAGGATGACGAGCCTGACCTGCTTAGCGCTGACGAGTATGCCAAGATTGTGGCTGACTGAATAGCACGGACGTCTAGTTTTAATTACGGCTGCGGCCGGCGGGCGCGATGCGCGGCACACTCAAGGCCGTTCGGCCGGGCTTACGGTCGCGCATCGTACCCGCCGGCCGCAGCCTTTTTATGGGAAGTGCCTTGCGGGGCCCTGAAAGTTCCCTGATTTTCTCGGTGGCGTTACTGTTTGTTCGAACGCGACCCCTATAGTGGGCATATGAGTGAAATTCAGCCGTTGCCGCAGTTCCCGCCGCAGCGTGCGCCGCAGCATGACCAGCAGCGCGAACAGCAGCGTATGGGGGAGCGGATGGACGATTCTTGCGATGACATGCCCACCGTGCCGATTCCGGCACGCAAGGTGGTCACCACCTTCGACGCGGCCTCCAGACATGAGCGTCTTGAAGTCAAACCGCCGCTGACCAGGCTGTTCCGCCGCACGATCACCAAAGCATTCAGTGTCTGGCTGAAATTCTCGACCGCATTGGTACGGTCGCTCGACTGGTATCCACGTGTCGAACCCTACGTCGGCTACGGCACCGAACACTACTCCCGACTGATCTGCCGTACCGTATACGGCCCGTTCAAACGGCAGGCCGGCCGCCTGATTCGCGGCATCCGTGGCATGCTGATGGTGCCGTCCCCGCATACCAAAGTGCGGATCGCCATCGATGACGTGCCCATCGAAACAGTGCAGGTGGGTGCGTCGGAAGTATACGACGCGATCGACAGCAATCCTGATATTTCCAGCGAATTCGCGGCATCCGACGATGCCGGCTACCTCGACCTCGTCGCCGAGCATTCGCTCGAACCGGGCATCCACAACGTCTCGTACAAAGTGCGTAGCCGCAAGCCGGTCAACGCCAATCTTTTCACCATTCCCAGCGGCACCAAAGTGGGCGTGATCTCCGACGTGGACGACACCATCATGGTCACGCAGGCGCCGCGTCTGATGAAGGCCGCCTACAATCTGCTGCTGCTTAATCCGCGCAAAAAAGTGCCGGTGGCCAGCATGAACCTGCTGTTCAACCGCATCGCGGACATGTTCCCGGACGCGCCGTTCTTCTACCTGTCCACTTCGCCATGGAATGTGGAAAGCTCGATCCGCCATTTCATTACGAACCACGGTTTTCCGGAAGGTCCGCTGCTGCTGCGCGACCTTGACCCGAGGCCGAAAACCTTCATTCCGTCGGGCGTGCAGCACAAGCTTGAATACGCCGAACAGCTCATGGCCGATTTTCCCGATATGAAGTTCATTCTGATCGGCGACGACGGGCAGAAGGATCCGACCACATACGCCACAATCGCACGCCGCTACCCGGGGCGTGTGCTGGCGATCGGCATCCGGCAGCTGTCCCCGCGCGAAGTGACCGGCAATTTCGGTTCCGTCGCCGGGCGCGTGGCCACGCAGCCGATGCCGGTCACCGACGTGCCGGTATTCACGGGAACGACCGGATCGAACATCATGAAAACCATGCTGCCGTACCTGCGCACCGCGCAAAACGGCGACTGACGACCGGCACAAGTTTGGGTGGGTCGTCAGTATAATCGCGTGCATGAGTGAATTTCGGGGTATGGAAAACACCATGAACGTGAAGGAAGCGACGAACGCGCACGACGAACACCAGAATGGACTGGCGGTGCCGGAAGCGAAGCGGGTGCCAAAGGAGCGCACCTTCCACGGCGATACGTTCATCGATAACTACGAATGGCTGCGCGACAAGGAATCGCAGGATGTGCGCGACTATGTGGCGGCGGAGAACCGCTACTGCGAACAGCGCATGGCGCCGCTCAAAACGCTGCGCGAAACGCTGTTCGAGGAATTCAAATCGCATGTGCAGGAAACCGACATGTCCGTGCCGACGCGCATGGATGGCTACTGGTACTTCACCCGCACCAAGCAGGGCGAACAGTATGCCGTGCAATGCCGGGTGCCGATTCGCGGCGCGGACGATTGGGATCCGCCGACGGTGGAGGCCGGTGTGCCACTCGACGGCGAACAGGTGGTGTTCGACACCAACGCCGAGGCGCAAGGCCATGATTTCTTCCGTGTCGGCGGCATGGACATCTCCAAGGACGGCCGCTGGATGCTGTACGGCACCGACACGAGCGGAGACGAACGCTACGATTTCCGCATCCGCGATCTTGAGACCGGCGACGAGCTGGAGGAGCGGTTCGAAGGCATCGGCGGAGCCTGCTTCACGCCGGACGCGCAATGGGTGTTCTACGTGCTGCTCGACGGCGCATGGCGTCCGTACGCGGTGATGCGCCACCGTGTCGGCACCCCCGTCGCGGATGACGTGGAGGTGTACCGCGAGGTGGATGAACGCTTCTGGGTGGGCATCGGACTGTCCTTCGACGAACGGAACATCGTGATCGGCACCGGGTCGAAAACCACCACCGAGGTGCTGATGCTGCCGGTGGACACCCCAGAGGGCTCGTTCCGGGCGTTCATTCCGCGCGAAACCGACGTGGAATACGATGTGAGCTTCGCCTGCTTCGAAGGCGCGGGGGAGCATGGCGAGGATATTCCGCTCGCCGTGGTGTACCACAACGCGTTGAATCCGAATTTCGAGATCGATGTGATCGATATGCGGACGCACGAGCCTCCATACCGGCTGGGCGAAGGCGCGCGCGTGGCGGTCGGATCGCCCTACGGTTGCGAGCATGGCGACGACGTGGACCCCGGCGCCTCCTCCATGCCGATCGGCACTCCGTATTCGAATCCCTGCAATCCCGCCATTCTGCAGGGCGCGCATGGTTTGGGCATCGAGGGTATCTCGATCCATCGGCATTTCGTCGCACTGCAGTACCGCGCGGAAAGCCTGCCGCATATCGCGGTGATGACGAAACGGGCCGCCGCCGAGGATTTCCTGGCCGGCCGGCCATGGCGGTTCACCGAACTGGTGCCGCACGCGCTGGAGGACGATTGGGATGTCGACGAATCCGTGGACGAGATCAACGAGGAACGTGCCGAAGTGTGGGGCGCGCTCGACCAATTGGCCGCCGCGCAAGGCGAGGGGTCGGCCGTGCATGGGGTTTCCCGCAAGGCGATGACCTCATCGGATGGTGCGACCGCCGATGCGATGCCGGGGGAGACCCGGCGCTTGTATTCGATTGGTGTGGGAGGTAATCCTTCGTATGATGCGCCCCGCATGCGCTACTCGTTCTCCAGTTACACGCGTCCCGGCGAACTGCATGATATCGATCCGGCGACCGGCGAGGATCGCCTGTTGAAGCGTGCCACGGTGCTTGGTGGATTTGAACCGCGCGAATACATGGAGCGCAGGGTGTGGGTTACCGCCCGCGATGGCGAGCGCATTCCTGTTTCCTTGGTGTGGCGCAGGGATGTGCCCGCGTGTGATTCGGCGATGTTCGTTACCGGGTATGGCGCGTATGAGATCAGTTCGGATCCGGGATTCTCGGTGTCTCGCATCAGCATGCTTGATCGTGGTGTGCTTTATGCGGTGCCGCACATTCGCGGCGGCGGTGAGATGGGTCGTGCCTGGTATGAGCAGGGGCATTTGCTCAATAAGAAGCATTCGTTTGAGGATTTCGTTGATGCCGTGCGTGCGTTGCAGCGTGCCGGTTTGGCGTCGCCTGCTCGCACGGTGGCCGATGGCGGTTCCGCCGGTGGCCTGTTGATGGGTGCCGTGGCGAATATGGCTCCCGAATGTTTCGCGGGCGTTGAGGCGGATGTGCCTTTTGTGGATGCGTTGACGTCGATTCTTGATCCGTCGTTGCCGTTGACGGTTACGGAGTGGGATGAGTGGGGCGATCCGCTGCATAATGCGGACGTGTACAGGTATATGAAGGAATATACGCCGTATGAGAATGCGCCGTCTGATGCAAATGATGCGCGGGTTGCGGTTTTTCCCAAGATTTTCATTACCACGTCGATGAATGACACTCGTGTGCTGTATGTGGAGCCGATGAAATGGTTGGCCCGACTGCAGCGTGCGGGCGTGGATGCCGTGGCGAAGATTGAGGTTGAGGCTGGTCATGGGGGTACGTCTGGAAGGTACAAGCAGTGGGAGGAGATCTCCTATGAGAATGCTTGGTGTCTTTCGATGATGGGCATCACGCATTGATCCGGTTTGTGGGACCTTTCATGTTCGGATGAGGTCGGTTTCGGAACGGTCTGTTGTTATGTGACGGGGTGCACCGTATGACGCACCCCGTTTTGCAAACGCTTCCATTTGCAGTTTGTTTCATGAAACATTGAAACAGCTCGGGTGATTGTTTTCGGCGTTTCTTGCATAATCCTCCGATTTAGGGGTGTTCCGTCAAACGTTTTTTCCAACTTTTGACGGCATGTTAAACCTTTTATAAGGTCATGCTTGCACCTGTTTTCAGAGTGTTTCATTGTCTGTGTGGGGTGGTCTAGTAGGGTCCAGAGAAATAGCAGGTTTACGGGTAAAACCGACTAGATTGCATTGCGACCAGGGGGAAGAATGGCAGGCATGCATAAAGCCGTAAGTGAGCGGCATGGAATGACAACGATTGCCGCGTTGGTGGCAATCGTTGCGATGATCTTCGCAAGTGTGATCGCAGCGCCGCAACGCGCGTATGCTGAGGGATACAATATCAGCGATCTCGGTTGGGTTGACAAGGACGACACCTCCTTCGAAATCAGTTCCGACGGAGGCAAGACGTGGAAGCCGTACATTTCCGGCATGCAGGTCAACTACGGTGATCAGATCCGCACCGAACTGCATTGGAAAGTGCCGAACGACGTCAAAATCAACGAGGGCGACACCTTCGTCTACGACCTTCCCAGCAATCTGGAATACAAATCGAACGAGAAATACCCGATCTACAACGGTGGCGACGTGGTCGGCTACTACACCATCGACGGCGACAAAATGGTGGCCACCTACACCCGCGGCGAATCGGCGGGGTCCAACATCGAAGCGTTCGTGACCACTGACGGAACCATCACCTCGAACAAAACCGGTGGTTCGGCTGGCGGCGATACCAGCTTTACCTTCCCCGGATATGGCACCATCACCGTGAACGTGGAGGGCAAACACAGGGTCAACGTGGTCAAACGCCCGGCAATCTCCACTTCCGACGCATCCACCTACGATTTCGTTTTGGAAGTGACCTCTACAGGCACGAACACCGGCGTGACCATAGACGACACCATGGGCGGCCTGCTGACCTTCGTGGACGGATCCGTGCACATCTACACCGACGCCGACTGCAAGAACGAATACACGGGCGCATGGCAATCCTCCAAAACCGACGACCATAATTTCAACGTCACCATCGGCTCCATGGGCGACGGTGAGAAACTATACGTGCGCTACTCGGTGAACGCCGACAAAGACAGCGTCATCAAGGCATGCCGCGAGGCCGGCAATTGCAGCAATGCCACCGAAAACAAAAACAAGGTGACCTATTCCAGCAACGAAGACGTCAACAAGAAGGAAACCAGCAACTCCATCTGGTTCAACTACAGCGACTGGTATGTGAACAAAAGCGCAACCGCAGCAAAAGACGAAAATGGCACGCAAGGCTTCACTTGGAACATCACCATCGGCGCTGGCGAAGGCCAATCCGTCGACGGAGCCACCGTCAAAGATCTGCTCGACAAGAACAACCTCAAGGAACCGACCGGAGATCTGGTGCTCAGCTGCTACAACAGCGGCGACTGGAAATCCGTGTGTCCGACCGGCTCGCCCGGCGCATATACGGACGACGACCCGTACAATCCGCAGCATTACATCAAACTTAGCTGGAGCGATCTCGTAGCAGGCACCGTGACATTGCCCTCCGGCGGCTACGACCATTTCCAAATCCAGTATTGGACCGAAGCGAAAAACGTGCCGGTCGAAGGAAGCGGCGAACACCAGAAATACAAGAACGAAGTCACCGTAAAACCTCAGGATGGAACCGGCAAAACAGCCACGGCCGAACCTCAACTCGGCACGGACGCGGTCGAACTGAAGAAAACATGCACGTCGCCGGCATCCGAAGCGAAGAACCTGACGTGGGTGACCAGCATGAAAGCCTTGGAAGACCTCACCAACGCCGAACTGACCGACAAGCTGGATGTGGACGACAGCGGCAAGGATCTGGGATCCAAGCAAACCTTGGTGAAAGACAGCATTAAAGTGTACACCGACGCCGCCCTGACGCAGCAATACGCGGGCGGATACACGACAGAGGCCACCGATAGGGGATTCACCATCGTGTTCGCATCATTGCCCAAAGGCACTACGGTGTACGTGCAATACCAGTCCACCGTCAACGACGGTGTGACCGACGAAACCGTGTGGAACCGAGCTTCGGCATTGAACAAAACCTCCACGGCGAAACACCAGCATCGCGGCGACGTGCTCGGCAAGGAAGACGCCAACCAGTATTGGGACCAATACGGGTACGGCTACACCGCCAACTCCAAAGGCGTGATCCGCTGGCGCATCAAAGTGCATGACGTGATGTCGGACGCCGAAAACATCGTGGTGACCGATACGTTGCCCGTCCACACGCGGTACGACGCGAAATCGTTGAAGATCTTCGACGCTTCCAGCACCACAAAAATGCTGTCCGGAGTGAGCGCCAAAGACAACGGCGACGGCACGGTGACCTTCACCATAGCCAAGGGTACCCCGGCGTTCAGCCAGGCGAAGACCTCGGCTGGTGTGCTCATCGTGTATGAGACGAGCATCGACCCGATCACCGCACCTGATTGGGGAAATTACGAGAACAAGGCGCACATCGACATTGATGGCAGCGCCGGAGGCGACGCTTCCGCCACAGTGGGCGCGAGCAAGCCGAAACTTCTTGACAAAAACGGCAAATACGATGCCACGACCGCGCCGAACGTGAACTACACGGTCAAAGTCAACCCGAATGCGGACACGCTTAACAAAGGCAACAACCTCACTCTGACCGACACCATGGGTCAGGCACTCGACCTCAACGCCAACAGCGTGTCGATCATGGACTCCGACAATGGAACCGCCATCAACGGTGCAACATGGTCATACAATCCGCAGACCCGCGAACTAGTGTTCTCCATTCCCGACGCCCGTGCATGCACCATCACCTACACGGCCGCGGTGCAGCTCAAACCAGGCGAAAGCTTCGGATCGCTGGGCGGCAACAAAATCGTGCTCGCCGGGTATGAGAACAACGGCGGAACATCGCAAAACACGATCACCGGCACCGTGCAGCAAAGCAAAGGCGGCATGAAATACGACCAGAGCACACTGCAGATCTACAAGTACGCGGATGGCGATCTCGGCAAGCCGGCGGGCAGCGCCACCTTCAAAGTGGAAAGCGTCACCGGATGCAACTTCGTGTCGTCTACGGCCGATGCCGACGGCACCTGCAATGGTACGGTTGGCAAAGAAATCACCAAGCAGCTGACCACAGGAGCATCCAACGGACTGTCCGACCGACTGCAGCTGGACTACGACACCGTATATAAGGTCACCGAGCTGACAGGTCCGGACGGCAAAGTGCCCGGCAGCACTGATTCGCAATACGAGAAATCCGCTCCGCTCTATGTGATATTCCCCGGACATGACGCGCAGACCGCTGCCGGTGCATACGACGGACGATACGACAACAAAACCGTTACCGTAGACGGGCAAAGCGGCAAATTGATCGTCGCCGTAGCCAAAGACAGCGACGGCAAGACGACCACATTGGGCAACTACCGTTGGAACTGCAGCAACGACCACAAAACGAAGTTCAAGGTGCAATTCACAAAGGTGGATGCGGCGAATGCCGGTGTACCCGTCGACGGTGCCACCATGCAGCTGACTCGTGTCGGATCGTCGCAGGTGGAATCCGATTGGACATGGACCACCTCCGGCAGCGAGACGAAAACGCTCGAACTCCTGCCCGGACGGTACAAGCTGACCGAAGCCAACGCACCGGACGGATACCAAGTCATGGATCCGATCATCATTCTGGTCGGCGAAGACGGCACCATCACCGTCGACGGCAAAAATGTGACCGGTAGCGACGGCATCGGTCACGTGCAGGCGGAGGACGCACCGAAAACCACGTCGTTGACTGTTACGAAAACATGGAACGACAATAACAACCAGGACGGCAAACGTGCATCCGTCACCTTCGATTTGTACCGCAAGACCGACGGCGATGCCGATTATACGAAAGTCGACGGGCAAAGCCGCATACTCAATCCCGACAAGAACGATAACGTGCAATGGACGGGACTGCCGGTGAAAGTCGACGGCAAAACCGCGGCCTACATGGCCGTCGAAACCACGACGCTGGGCGGGTACGACTCGCAATGCGCTGACGTGCAATACAACACCGACGGTTCGGCTGCCACCGAACAATGCACCAACACGCACACGCCCGAAACCACGTCGATCGGCGTTGAAAAAGCATGGGACGACGCCGACAACCAGGACCAGAAGCGCCCTGACAGCGTAACCGTGCATCTGTTGAAAAACGGAGAGGAAACCGATCAAAGCGTGACACTCGATGCGGTTGGAAACTGGCGGAACGACAGCGCGTTCACCAATCTGCCCGTCTACGAGGATGGCAAGAAGATCGTGTATACCATACGCGAAGATACGGTGAGCGGCTACACCACGCACATCACCGGCTCGCAAACCCAAGGTTTCGCCATCACCAACACGCACCACCCCGAAAACGAGGAGGTGTGGTTCTCCAAGCAGGACCTCAAGGGTACGGAGATCGCAGGTGCCACCATGCGCCTCACCGGTACGCTGAATGATGGCACCGAATTCGAAACGCAGACCTGGGTAAGTGAGCGGGATAAGTCGAAGAGCATCAAGCTCAAGCCCGGCACCTACACCTTGACCGAAACCAAGGCGCCGGATGGTTATCTGGTAGCGGATCCGGTCGAATTCAAAGTCGTGAGCGACGCCGTCACCGGCAAGCTCAGCGTGCAGATCAAGCAAACCGATGGCACATATGCCGACGTGCAGGACAATACCATCGTGATGACCGACCAGTACCGGACGCATCAGGTGACCGTCAATAAAAACAGTCTCACCAGTGGCATCACCAATATCGACGGCGCGCAGATGAGCATCACCGGCACCACCTTGGATGGCAAGGCGATCGACGAGATCACCTGGACCAGCAAAGGCGGCGAACCCGGCGAACTCACCCTGCTACCCGGCACCTACACCCTGCGTGAAAAGGTGGCGCCGGACGGCTATGAAACCGCGGATGACATCGTATTCAGCGTCGGGCTCGACGGCAGCGTGACCATCGACGGTAAGAAGCAGGATTCCAATACCGTCGTCATGAAAGACAAGCCGGGCAAAAGCGGCATCCTGTTCTCCAAAACCAAGGTCGGCGGCGGTGCCGAGCTGGCTGGAGCGGAATTCTCCATAACCGGCAAAACTTTCGAAGGCAAGACGATCGACGAGATCACCTGGACCAGCGGCGGCGGACTGCCGAAACAATTCCAGCTGCAGGACGGCGTCTACAAGCTCACCGAAACCAAGGCGCCGGTCGGGTATGAAAAGGCGAACGCGGTCAACTTCACCATTTCCCGCGGCGAAGCATACGTGGACGGCAAGCTGGTGGATGGCAACACCATCCGCGTCGAGGATCGCGTGGATACGACCATGGTGCGCGTGCGCAAAATCTGGTCCGACCATAACTATTCGGAGCGTCCGACATCGGTGACATTCCACCTGCTGCGCAACTCCAAGCAGCTGCAAGATGCGAAGTACACGCGGACGTTGGACAACAAGAACACCAGCGACTGGACGTACACGTGGACCGATCTGCCCCGATATGATGCGGACGGCAACAGGTACAACTACACGGTTGACGAGGAACTGACCCAAGAGCTCACAGGTAAGGAATACCGCGTTTCCGTGATCAAACGTCCGTACATCGACGGCGCCGAATTCACGGTATTGAACATTCGGGAGCCGGAAACGGCAAGCATCACGGTGAACAAAACGTGGAACGATCAGGATGACAACGATGGCAAACGGCCGAAGACGCTGACCTTCCATATTTGGGGAACCAGCAAACAGCCGAAGAGCGGCAGTACCGACGAAACGGAAGACGTGACCGAACAATTGGTGGTGCAAACCGTGCGAACCAACGGCAGCAACACGCAATCGTGGACGTTCGAAGGTCTTCCCAAGCAGAACCTGTACAACAATCCGTACACGTATACGGTAACCGAGGAATCCGTAGATGGCTATACGGCAAGCGACGTGACGCTCGCCGGCGGTACGGAAACACGCTGTGCGGTGACGAGCACGGTCAAATCCTGCGCGTTCGATGTGACCAACACGCATACGCCCGAAACCACGACATTGAGCGTGGACAAGACGTGGGATGACACTGATGCGCCCAGCAATGTGAAACGGCCGGGCGACAAGGCCACGATCTGGGTGCTTTCCAGCGTGTGGACCGATGCGAAGAACCAGACGCTGCCCGGATGGCCCTCACCGCAACACAACAGCGAGTGCAAGAACACCGGCGCGACGGATGGCACGAATCCATGGGGTGTGAGCTGCATGGTGCTGACCTCGGAGAACGCCAAAGCGACGCAGGCCACCACGGCCAACGTCAACGGGGCTGACGGAACAAGCGAAGCGACCACTTCGCAAGAGGTGAGCGCGAACACGTGGACCTACACCTTCACGAACCTGCCCAAATACTACAAGGGCAAGGAAATTCAGTATTCGGTGACCGAAGAGGCCGTGAAGAACTACACGCCGACGCTCACCGGAGGCAAAGTCGCTGCGGCTGACGGCGCCGAGGGCAAGGCCAACGAGTCGGGCGAATCCGACAAGGCGGATGAAACAAGCGAAAGCGGTCAGAATGCGGAATCCTGGGCGTACACGCTGACCAACACCTACACGCCGGGGCATACCAGCCACAGCGTGCATAAAGTGTGGAAGGACTACGGCGACAGCAGCAAACGTCCGAAAGCGGTATATGCGACGTTGTATGCGAACGGCCAATCCACCGGCAAGACGGTGGCGTTGAGCGACGGCAACAACTGGCAATACACGTTCACCGACCTAGATGAAAACAAGGTGTACACGGTGAAGGAAACCAACGAAAAGGGCGAAGCGATCAGCGGAGTGGACGGCTACTGCCAGCCGGTCATCAGCGATGACCGAAAAACCGGAATCTCCACCATCACCAACACCATCTCCATCGTGCTTCCCTCCACGGGCGGGCAACGATGGTGCTACGGCACACTTCTCGCGGTAGTGGCGCTCGGCATGATCGGCATGGGCTACGGCATCGCCAAACGTAACAAGACCAACAAGGAAGGAGACGCGCGATGAGGCGTCACGGAGCGAAACAGGGGAATCGGATGGATTACCGCATGGCCCGTCACGCGGCTGCACGACATACCGGCATGCGTTCGGTGCGCCGCATCGCGGCCGCGGCACTTGGCCTGGCGCTTTCCCTCGCGGGGCTCAGCGCGCAATCGGTGGCTTTTGGCAATGACGATCCGACCAATCCGGCAGCCACTGACGTGACCATGATCGCATTCCAGCAATCATGGAAGACGATTGGCGACGAATGCACGAAAACCTATGGTCCGGAAGGCGTGAAATACGTGCAGGTCTCCCCGCCGCAGGAATCCATCCAAGGCACGCAATGGTGGACCGTCTACCAGCCGGTCAGCTACAAACTCGACTCGCGTTTCGGTACGGAAGACGAGTTCAAAACCATGATCAGCCAATGCGACGCGGCTGGCGTGCAAATCGTGGCCGACATGGTGCTCAACCACACCACCGGACATGACGTGTCATGGGTTGACGACCAGTATGGCGTGGCCGGAACCGAATACAACGGATCATACGGACGATACCCGGGAATCGGCATCTACCAGTATGAGGAAAGCGGCAACAACCACCAATACGGCCTTCCCAGCGGCGACTTCCACACCTGCAAGTCGAACGTGTCAGACAACATCTCCGACTACACCAACGCCGACGAAGTGTGGAACTGCCGACTGTCGACCATGTGGGACATCAACACCGGCAGCGACCGCGTGCAAAACATCCAAGCCGAATACTTGGCGCACCTATGGGAAGACGGCGTACGCGGATTCCGCATCGACTCCGCAAAACATATGGATCCCAACGACATCGCATCCATCAAACGCAAGTTCATGACCAAAGCGGGCATTACGGACGAACAAAGCTTCCCATGGTCGCAGGAAGTCATCTACCATAATGGAGAATCCGAAAAATTCGCGCCGGAACGATACGAAAAGAACGGACAGGTCACCGAATTCTCGTACGCGTACTCATTGTTGAAGGATTTCAACGGATCCATCACCAATTTGAAGAACATCACCAGCGATCTGCTCGACGACGCCGATAATGCCACCGTATTCGTGTCCAACTGGGATACCGCACGCGGTTCGGAAACGCTCAAACCCGTTTCCGGCGCCCGATACGAGCTCGCCAACGCGTTCATGCTCGGGTACGACTACGGGCATCCGAAGATCCTTTCAGACTACGCATTCAATGAAAGCACCCAATATGATGACGGCGTCAAGGATTCGACTGACACCACCGTGCCGAAAATCAGCATGGACGACGTGTGCTCCACGCAAAAGGACCCAACGCAGATGGAGTATGGCGATTGGAACTGCCAACAGCGGTGGACGTCAATCCGAGGCATGATCAAATTCCATAATGCCGTGAACGGCACCAGCGTAAGCAACTGGCAGGAATCCGGATCCAACGACATCGCCTTCGAAAGGGTTGACGCCAACGGGAAAAGCAAGGGTCTGCTCGCATTGAACAACACCCTGCAGGAGCATGACGTCGACTATACGACATCGTTGCCGGACGGGGAATACTGCAACGTGTACGCTTCCCGCACCTGCTCGCAAACCGTGACCGTCAGCGGCGGTCACGCCAAAGCGACCATCGGCAAACGAAGCGCCATTGCCATCTATGCCGGTGCGGTCAAGGGCGCGTGGACGGAAACCACGGAACCTAGCGGCACCTACGCTCCGCAATACAAGGATTCGCCGAACAGTTCGCTGATAGGTGACAAAACCCTCACCATCTACTACAAGCCCGACGAATCGTGGGACGGGCAGGTGTATGTGCGTTACACGTCCGACAACGGCAGCGGTAGCATTGCGATGAGCGCGGTCGATGTAGCCGATTCCACGAATGCGGCAGGCTGGTATAAGGCCGATCTGCCGGAAGGGGCCAACCTAAGCGCGGTGAAATACCATTTCGCATCCACACAATCCGGGGAATCTGACTCCACGGACTGGAACGGGGGCAAGCGGGGAACGGAATATACGGCACAGGTCGGCGCCACTATGATCAACGTCAGCGGGCACCGGCAGCAGACGGGCGTGCCCTACACGCGCAACCATGCGGCGAAAACCAAAGTGACCGTCAACTTCCGTTCCGTCTCCGGCGTCGGTGAGAACGCATCCGGCGTGAAGGTGTGGAACGGCGACGACATGGAAAGCGCCACGTATATTCCATTCGAAAGCACGCCAACGCAATACGGCAGGAAAGCCAGCGGCGAACTGGACGGCGATCTGGCAACAGTGCATTTCAGAATCGTGGATGGTGCCGATGCGACTGGAGCGTCCGCGGGAACCGTCGAACAATATGAGGCGAGCGTGTGGAAACTCGCCAAATTCGGTGACGCGCATGTGAGCGGTGCCATCGAAGCGTGGGTGGACGGCGCGCAACCCGATACCGCTTCCGACCGATCCTCGGAAAAAGCGTCTCCCTCGGCGACACCGCAGCCGAATGACATCAAAAATCCGAAAAACCTGACCATCAAACTGCATTATTACCGTCCCGACGGCAATTATCAGGAATACAGCATGGAATCCGACGCGTGGAAAGGCTGGGATCTGTGGTCTTGGTATGCGGAAAGCACCAGCGGCGAATCCCAGGAATTCACCTCCCATGACGAATTCGGCGAGGTCGCGGAATACACGCTGAGCCAGACAGCCAAAGGCGTGCGCAACCCATGGTTCATCATTCGCAACGGTGGCTCATCATGGACCGGCAAGGACTGCGACGACAACGATCGCGAGATTCCGGAATCCGTGATCAGCATGACCGCGGGAAACGTGGAAAACGGCGTCGCGGAATTCTGGATCGTCAGCGGGGATCCGACCGTGTACACGCATCCGGTGAACGTGGCCGGAATAACCTTCGACACCCAAGGCGGCAGCAGCGTTCCCGCACAGGCGGTCGCCATCGGAGGCACTGCGAGCGTTCCCGAAACGCCTACTCGCGACGGCTACGTGTTCTCGAAGTGGACCACGGACGTGGCCGGTGAACATGAGTATGATTTCGCCACCACGGTGAGCGCGCCGATAACGTTGTATGCGCAGTGGACGGAAGCGAAAACCGTGACCTTCGACGTCCAAGGCGGCAGCGAGATCGCCGCACAACAGGTGCAAACAGGGAAATCGGCCGTACGACCGGAAAATCCTGAGCGCGTGGGATACGCGTTCGCGGGATGGTATACTAGCGCCGACACTTCGGGTAGCGAATACGATTTCACGGCTGCGGTGAACGATGATGTGACCTTGTATGCGAAGTGGACGCCGAACATGTACGCCGTGACCTTCGACTCGCAAGGCGGCAGCGCGGTCGATGCGCAACAGGTTGCGTACGGTGGTTACGCGACGCAACCTGCCACACCGACCCGTGACGGATACACGTTCGTCGGCTGGACCACGGATGCGGCCGGCACCACGCCGTACGGTTTCGGCATGCCCGTCACCGGCGGTATCACGCTGTATGCCAAGTGGGATGATGCGGGCGCGACGTACCATACCGTCACCATTCATTTGAATGACGGCGACGATTATTCGTCGGACCTGCCGCAGGATATGACGTTGTTCGTCAAGGAAGGGGAGAAGCTTACGATCCCCGATTCCGCTCCTTCCCGCGGTGGATATCGTTTCGCAGGATTGACCAGCGACGAACAGCGGAAGACGGACTATGATGCTGGCACCGCCGTAACCGCCGACATGACCTTGTATGCCAAGTGGGTCAAGACATGGACGGTCACCTTCGACACGGCCGGCGGCAGTGCCGTGAACAGCCAGACCGTGGACGATGGAGGAGTGGCCGTTGCGCCTGATCCGTCGCCGACACGCGACGACTGCCGGTTCACCGGCTGGCAGTATGACGGCAAAAGCTACGATTTCGGCTCGAAGGTGACCGGCGACATCACCCTGACCGCGCAGTGGGTGCGCACCGCGCACCAGTGGACCATAACCTTCGATCTGAACGGAGGGCATGCGCCCGCCGGCAAGGATGCGAAGACCCTGTACGCCGAGCGGAAAGTCTACGACGGTGATTCGCTGGTCTCGCCCACGGCGGACATCGCCAACGAGCCTCAGCTTGACGGCTACACCTTCGAAGGGTGGAGCACGGTGAAAGACGACGCGCTCGCAGTCAGCGTGGTCTCCTTTGATTCGTCCGGGAAATCGTTGATGCCCATCGATCGCGACGGCACGCTGTATGCGTTGTGGTCGCGGGAGAACAGGGTAGTGAAGCCGGAATCGTCCGGTTCGACGGGATCTTCGACGAGCTATTCCGGCGCGTATTCCGATTCCTACACGGGATTGAACGGGTTGGCAGCGTTCGATGCCATAGTGAGACAATCGGGCAAATTCTCGGGCACGAATTTCGGTTCCGTCGCCGAGGATTATGTGAAACCCAAGAGCGTTCGCTGAGTGTTGGAATCCAAGGGTGGGGTCGGCCTTCAGGTCGGCCCCCTTTTTCATGTACGGTGTATGGATTGTTGCGTCCGGATCATTGGATCGTTCGTTGTTCGTGGCGTTTGAAGCCGGGTGAAACCGTATTCGCACATGAACGCGGCAAGGAATGTCCACTAGTTGAGCGTTTTAAGTCCACGTGCTGATTCGTTGACTAGAGTCGCGTGCTATGAGTGATTCTGCAAAGAAGTACACCATCGCCGTCATTCCGGGCGATGGCATTGGCAAGGAAGTGACTCCGTGGGCCCAGAAGGCTCTGGAGAAGGCGGCCGAAGGCGTCGCCGAATTCGATTACGAGCATTTCGACCTCGGTGCCGAACGCTATCTGCGTGACGGCGCGATCCTCCCCGAGGAGGAAGAGGAGCGCATCAAGAAGACCGACGCCATCCTGCTGGGCGCCGTCGGCGATCCGCGCATCAAGGCGGGCATTCTGGAACGCGGCCTGCTGCTCAAGCTCCGCTTCGACCTGGACCAGTACGTGAACCTGCGTCCGTCCAAGCTGTACAAGGGCGTTACCTCGCCGCTCGCCAACCCGGGTGACATCGATTTCGTCGTCGTGCGTGAAGGCACCGAAGGCCTGTACTGCGGTGCCGGCGGAGCGGTCCGCCGTGGCACCCCGAACGAGGTGGCCACCGAAGTCTCCATCAACACCGCCTACGGTGTGGAGCGCGTGGTGCGTTACGCCTTCCAGCTGGCCATGAAGCGCAGGAAGCACGTGACCCTCGTGCACAAGAAGAACGTGCTCGTCAACGCCGGCGACATGTGGCAGCGCATCGTCAACAAAGTGGCCGAGGAATACCCGGAGGTCACCCACGACTACCTGCACATCGACGCGACCACCATCTTCATGGTGTCCAACCCGTCCCGCTTCGACGTGATCCTGACCGACAACCTCTTCGGCGACATCATCACCGACGAGGCCGGTGCCGTGGTCGGTGGCGTCGGCTACTCCGCTTCGGGCTGCATCAACGCGTCCAACGAGTATCCGTCCATGTTCGAGCCGATCCACGGTTCCGCTCCGGACATCGCCGGCCAGAACAAGGCCAACCCGACCGCAGCCATCCTGTCCGCAGCCATGCTGCTCGAGCATCTCGGATTCGACGACGCTGCCAAGAAGATCCACGTCGCCGTTGAGGCTGACATCGAGGAGCTCGGCTCCACCACGCGTTCCACCGACGAGGTCGGTCGCGACATTCTGGCGCGCATGTGAGACGACATATAAAGATATGTGACGGCATGTGACGGTTCGAAAAGCCGAGAAATCGGCTGATTCCGACTTCCGTCCCATCCTTTGAGACGCCCACCGAAAAGGGTTTTTCCCGAATCGGCGGGCGTCTTCGCATATTCGGGGATTTTTCAGGGGCCACCTAAGGTGGAATCGGGTGGAAATGGGCAAACCTTGGGATATTGTTGAGGCATGAGTGATAACAACGCCGATTTCAACGGCACCGGCCAAATCAACAATCCAACGTCGGATAACGCAGCCCAGGCCGACTACAACCAACCGTACATTCCACAACAGAACGATGCGCAGATGAACCATCCGGAGTCGCAGCCGGAAACCCCCGCATACGGTCAGAACTCCGCCGCATACACTCAGCCCGCTCAGCCGGCCGAGCCTGCCGTTCCGGCGTACGATCCGAACGCTTCCGCATACAGCCAGTATGGCCAGACCGCACAGTCGGCCCAGACCGCTCAGCCGTCATACGGTCAGCCGGCGACTCCGGCCCCGGCGTACGGTACGGCTCCCGTCTATACCCAGCCCGCTCAGCCGGCCACGCCCGCTGCTCCGGCGTATGATCCGAACGCCGCATCGTACAACCAGTACGGTCAGTATGGCCAGCCGTCCCAGCCCGCCCAATCTGCGCAGCCGTCGTACGGTCAGCCGGCAGCCCCGGCGTATGACCCCAACAACGCTTACGCCCAGCCGGATTACAACCAAGCGAACTACGGACAGCAAGGCTACGCGGCCCCGTCTTACAACCAATCCGCCTACACCCAGCCCGCCTACGCGCAGCAGCCGGCATACGGCCAGCCCGTCGCACCGGCCGGATACGCCCAGAAGTCGAAACTGGCAGCCGGTCTGCTTGGCATCTTCCTGGGCTGCTTCGGCGTGCACAACTTCTACTTGGGCAACACCGGCAAGGCCGTGGCACAGCTGCTGCTGACCGTCATCGGCTGGATTCTCATCATCGGCCCAGCCGTCGCAGGCATCTGGGGACTGGTGGAAGGCATCCTGATTCTGTGCTCCCACTACGGCTCGCAATGGCACCGTGACGCTCAAGGCGTCGAACTGCAGGATTGATGACTCGAGGACTTTACAAACAGCCGGGCGGCAAACTCGTTGGAGTGACTGTCCGGCTTTCTCATGCCGATCCGGATTGTACCGATTCGGATTACGCCGATTCGGACTATATTGATTCGGCTCATACGAATGCCGTGAAAACGGTTCCATACGCTGGGCCGGCTGCATCATCGACTGTTATCGAATGCCATATCGACGGCGATTTCTTCCTCGACGGGGACGATGCCGGAACGCGGAATCTCTTGCATTCCATGGAATGTGCGCTGGAACAGTGCGCGGCCCGTTGCCTCAGCGGTTCGATGGTTTCCGAACGTGACGTGACCGCCGCCGTCGAACGGACGATGCTGCACCATCCGGACGTGCGCATCGTCGGCATGGGCGCGCGTGGCATCGCCATCGCCTTTCAACGTGCGATTGACGGCATCGATGGCGCCGATGGCATTGCCGGTATCGGCGGTAATGATGTTACGAAAGTGGAACCACGCGACGACCTGCGCATTCGGCGGCATACCAGCCCAATGGAAACCGCAGAAACCGCGGAAATCGCAAAAAACATTGAAAACGCTGGAACCGCGGAAAGTGACGAAAACGCTGGAACCGTTGGAACCGGCGACATCGCCGAAACCGGCAATTGGGCGGAATACGCGCGACGCTGGCACGCACTCAAACCGAACATCGTGCACGACGACCCCCGCAAACCGCAGGAACAAATGGACCTCGACGTCGAATGGGCACGCGAAGTGGCTGCCGGAACCCGCGAACCCACCCTGCGTTTCTGGGAATGGGCCGAGCCGGCCGTGGTCATCGGCAGATTCCAGTCGCTCGAAGACGAAGTCAACGTGCGCACCGCGCAAGACGAAGGATTCCACATAGTCCGCCGCTGCACCGGCGGGGGAGCGATGTTCATCGAACCAGGCAACACCATCACGTACTCGCTGTACGCCCCGCTCGACTTCGCCCACGGCATGAGCGTCGAGGAATCCTACGAACTCTGCGACTACTGGCTCGTCGAAGCGTTACGCGCCCTCGGCCTCAACGTACGATTCGCCGGACTCAACGACATCGCCACACAATACGGCAAACTCGGCGGCGCCGCGCAACGCCGGTTCGCGCCCACCCACGGCGGACCCGGCGCGATTCTGCACCACGTCACGCTCGCCTACGACATCGACGCGGAAAAGATGACCCGCGTGTTGAACATCTCACGAGAGAAAATGTCCGACAAAGCGGTGAAATCAGCGGCAAAACATGTCGATCCCATGCGCTCTCAAACCGGCATGGGCCGAGACGAGGTAGTGGCGCGACTGGTCGACGCCGCCGTTCGAGTTACAATGTAGCCCGAATGGTCGATGGTGCCCGACTTAACGAGCGTTGGCATGGATGTCGACAACGGAAAACGCAGAAGCACGTCGGAACGGAGGCACGTCGATGGTCACCCCGAATGGAACCAATGGGATCAATGGTTTTGGTGGTTTCGACGATGAGCGTGAGACGTTGCTGCACACCGCGCTGTTCAAGCAGGTTTCGTCCGAAGAAGCCCGGGAACTGCTGCCGTATCTGCAGCATGCCGAATACGACAAGGGCGATTTCATCTTCCGCGAGGGAGACACCGACCATCGCATGTATCTGCTGGAGGAAGGCCGCGTCAAACTGACCAGACAATCCTCCGACAAGCGTGTGCAGCTGCTGAGCATCCACGCGTACGGCGAAGTGCTGGGCGAGATTCCGGTGTTCGATCCGCATGGCGGACCGCGTACCGCTTCGGCGGTGGCGATGACCAACGGCACGCGTGTGGTCTGGCTGGAACATGACGCGCTGTTCGACTGGCTCGACGAACATCCGCGCGTGGCCGTGGACATGCTGCAGGTATTGGCGCACCGCATGCGCAGCAACAACGAACGCATCTGCGATCTGGTGTTCATGGACGTTCCCGGACGACTCGCCAAAACACTGCTCAATCTGGCATCACGATTCGGCGAACCGGTCGAAGCCGGCCTGAAGGTGCCGCACGATCTGACACAGGAGGAGATGGCGCAGCTCGTCGGATCCTCACGCGAAACGGTGAACAAGGCGTTGATGGATTTCGCTAACCGCGGATGGATCGCCAGGGAAGGCCGGTCCATCATCATCTACCAGCCGGGCATGCTGATTCGCCGATCAAGACGATGACATTCGGCTGGTTTTCGGCTGATTTCCAACTTTTCCTAAGAAATTGTCTGTTTTGTGAGAAACCCGTGACGGCTTCCGGCACATGCGTTGGCGGGCATGTGTTTAGTAGACCCGCCACTTTAGAATGGGCGTCATGCCCAAGAAGAAGACCCTTACCGTTCAACGTGTGCTCGCATTGGTAATCGCATACATCACGTTATGCGTGGGCGGCGGCGTTGTGACGAGTATTTTCTTTATGCCCGCTGTGTTCGCCGCCAATAACGCGGCCAAAGCCGTCATTCCGTCCCTTGCGGTCGAAGGCATCGATTTCGATGTGACCTCGCTCCCGCAACGCTCGACGATGTATTTCAACGACGGCAAGACCGCTTTCGCGGAATTCTATACGCAGAACCGCGAGGTCGTGCCGCTGAAGAAAATCTCCAAAGCCATGCAGCAGGCCGTCGTGGCCCGTGAAGACAAGCGCTTCTTCGAACATACCGGCGTGGACGTGCAGGGCGTGTTCCGAGCGTTCTTCCAAACCTATGTCAGAGGCGGCGACCAGCAGGGCGGTTCCACGCTGACGCAGCAGTACGTCAAGAACGTGCTGTCCACCCAAGCCCGTGAAGACGACGATCCGATCGCCGAATACCATGCGACGGAAGACACCGTGGCACGCAAGCTGCGCGAGATGCTGATCTCGGTGCAGATCGAAAAGAAATACTCCAAAGCCGAGATTCTGCAGGGCTACCTCAACATCGCGCAGTTCGGCCGCAACAACCTGTGCGGCGTGGAAATGGCCGCCAAACGCTACTTCAACGTCTCCGCTTCGGAACTGAACGTCACCCAGGCGGCGACCATCGCGGCAATCACCAAGAATCCGCAGAACTTCGATCCTTCCGTGGAAGCCAACCAGAAGGAAGCCGAACACCAGCGCAACATCGTGCTGCAGCTGATGCACGACCAGGGCTACATCACCTCCGAAAAGGAATTCAAAGACGCCATCAACACGCCGTTGAAGGACACGCTGAACCTGCAGGACGTGAGCTCCGGATGCCAGTCGGCCATTGAAAACACCGGCTTCTTCTGCTCGTACGTGGTCAACCAGATCCTGAAGAACAAGGCGTTCGGCAAGGACGACGAGGCTCGCGAGAAGCTGCTGAAGGAAGGCGGTCTGAAGATCGTCACCACGCTCGACCGCAACGCCAACAACGCGGCCATGCAGGCGGCGAACAGCACCGTGCCGGCCACAGACCCGTCCGGATTCGAAGTGATGATAGCGGCCGTGAAGCCGGGCACCGGTGAAATCCTGTCGTTCGGTATCAACCGAACCTACGATGCCACGGATGACGCCCGAACGGATGAGACCAAGACCTCCATGAACTACATGGTCGATCAGGAGGACGGCGGCGGTATGGGCTTCAACGTCGGCTCCACCTGGAAGCCCATCAACATGGTGGCGTGGATGCAGAAAGGCCACTCCATCAACGAGTCGCTCGTCACATCCACCGTCTACGACACGTCGAAGTTCAACTGCAACGGCTACGGTTTCGTCGGCCCGTGGAGGGTGCAGAATTCCGGCGGCGGCACCACCTCTCCGGAAAGCCCGCTGCAGGGTCTGATCAAGTCGCACAACACCACGCAGGCCTCGATGGCGTCGAACATCGGTCTGTGCGCGATCGCCGACGCGGCCAAGGAGATGGGCTACCACAACGCCATCTCCAACGCGTCCGACATCTACTCCGCTAACTCGTTCCAGCCGCCAATGACCATCGGTACGGTGCAGGCGTCGCCGTTGACCATGGCCAACGTGTACGCCACCATGGGCGCCAACGGCGTGGAATGCACTCCGATCGCCATCACCAAGGTGACCGACCGCAGCGGCAGCAAGGTGAAAGTGCCATCCGCGAACTGCCATCAGGCCATCGACCCGGACATCGCGCAGACCGTGTCCTACGCGCTGAACCAAGGTGTCGTGCAGCCTGGCGGCGAAGCGTCGACCACGCAGCTTGACAACAATCGCAAGACCTTCGCCAAGACCGGCACCAACGAGAACACGGTGATGGCCACCGCAGGCTTCGTGCCGAACCAGGTCGCGGCGTTCGTCGCGGTCGCCGATGCGCAGGACCCGATCAACAACACCTTCGACAACAAGACCATCAACGGCGTGTACCGCCCGTCCTGGTACGGCATGTACATCGCAACGCCGGCGTGGAAGCAGTTCATGAACACGTATCTTGCCGCCATCAACGCGCCGATCGACAACGATTACGGAAAGGGTGCCGACAAGTACACGGTTTCGAAGGGCGCCACCAGAACATACAACCAGTACCAATACCAGCGCCAGCAGAACAGTCAGCAGCAAAGCCAGCAGCAGACCAACCAAGGCCAGCAGCAGCAATCGCAGCAACAGCCTGCTGAGCAGCAAAGTGACCAGCAGCAGCATCAATAGTTGCGATTGTCGGCTATTCATGCCGACTGTCCGCATTGACTGACCGCACTGACTGCCCACGTCACCGGAGCGTAAATCGCATGGCAAAGTGAACAGTCCATGAACGCCCGCCCCAACCGGCGGGCGTTCTGCTTACAATGCAATCGGTACCATGCCCGTCGTGTGGGAACGCGGTGCGGATATCGACGATTCAGGCGATACCAACGATTCATAAGAGAGATGACAATGAGCGAAGACAAGAAGAACGGCAAGCAGAACAAGACGGTCAAACCGTTCGATCCGATGACGTTGCGTGGCGTCACCGTGCGCAACCGCATCTGGCTGCCGCCAATGGACACGTATTCCGCATTGGCGCAGGACGGCAAGCCGACGCCGTTCCACTACCAGCATTACGTTTCGCGTGCGATGGGCGGCTTCGGCATGATCATCATGGAAGCGACCGCCGTCGCGCCGGAAGGCCGCATTTCGCCGTGCGATCTGGGATTGTGGGATGACGGACAGATGGACGCATGGCGTTGGATCGTGGCCGACGCGAAGGCAGCGGGTGCCACGATGGCGGTGCAGCTCAACCACGCCGGACGCAAGGGTTCCACCGGCTGCCACGCGATCGGTTTCGATGGACAGAGCGTGCCGGAAGAGCAAGGCGGATGGCGGACGGTTTGCCCAAGCGCCAACGCATACGGTTCCCTGGCTCGTCCGCGCGCTGAGCGTCGATGAGATCCACACCATCGTGGACCAGTTCCGCGACGCCGCCTGGCGTGCCATGAACATCGGCTTCGACGCGGTGGAAGTCCATGCCGCGCACGGCTACCTGCTGTCGCAGTTCCTCGACCCGCTCATCAACGAGCGTGACGACGAGTACGGCGGATCGTTCGACAATCGCGTCCGCATGCTGGTCGAAGTCGTGGATGCTATTCGTTCCGTCGTGCCCGATACCATGCCGGTGTTGGTGCGCGTCTCCGCCACCGACTGGGCCGCAGGCGGTTGGGACCTTGACCAGACCGTCGAACTGGCTAAGATTCTGAAGGCCCACGGCGTGGACCTGATTGACGTGTCCACAGGCGGATTGATTCCCGACGTGACCATTCCGGTGAAGCCCGACTACCAAGTGCCGTTCGCCGAACAGGTGCGCAGTCGCGCGGGCATTCCCACCACCGCAGTTGGGCTCATCACCAAGCCGAAGCAGGCGAAGAAGATTCTGAAGTCGGGCGCCGCCGACGCCGTGGAAATCGGCCGCGCTGCACTGCGCGACCCGTATTGGCCGCTCCGTGCCGCCCACAAACTGGACGTGCCGGTCGAGGAAGCCCCCTACCAGCCGCCATACCTCCGCGGCGCCTTCCGCTGACCCTTCCCCTCCCTTCTTCCTCTTTTTTATTGCGAAAAGTAGCCACAACCCAACGCAACATAACAAAAAACGAGTGGGAGGGCGGGCGTCCTGTTCACGACCGTAAGCTTGGCCGAACGGCCTTGAGTGTGTCGTGAACAGGACGCCCGCCCTCCCACGGAGACGCGCCTCTGTATTTATCTATTTATCTGCGATTATTAATCGCCTTTATAGTGCCGAAAAACCGCTTTTTAAATCGCAACTTAAATCGCAATTAAAAAGTTTTCACGCGTCGATGCCGACCGCCTCGCTGACATGTTCGAACCCGTCGCGCCTGAGCAGTTCGGCCAGTCCACGCTTCAACACGGTGATCTGCTGCGGACCACGGTACATAAGCGCGCTGATGAACATCACCAGCGACGAGCCGCAACGAATCTTCTCATACGCCTGCTGCGGGGTGAAGACGCCACCGATGCCGGCGATTGCGAACCGGTCCCCATACTCGCGGTAGACCTGCTTGATGCGTTCGTTGCTGGTCGCGTAGCACGGCGAGCCGGACAGTCCGCCCTCCCAATCGCGCGGAATGGACATGCCGGTGCGGTCCTTCTGCAGATTGGCGATCGACAGTCCCTGCACGTTGTGCTCGGCGAGCACGTCCAGCAGATCCTTGAATTCCGGCCACGTCTTATTGAGCGGCATTTTGACGAGCGTCGGCTGCGGACGGTCGATTTTGTCCAGTTCGGTGAACAGCTTGTCGAGCGCTTCCGGGCTTTGGTTGAACGGTTCGCCGGCCATGGTGTTCGGGCAGGAGATGTTCACTTCGACCATGGCGGTGCGTCCGGCCGCGCGGCGCATCGAAATGCAGTAATCCTCGATGCCTTCGTCCAGATCGCCGGTCTTGCTGTCGTTCGTGCGGGCGATCGAAACCGACACCTGCATGCTCTTCGCCTTCGTCCATGCGTTCTCGGCGCGCGGAATCACCACCGCGGAACCCTCGTTGGCAAGGCCCACGTGCACCATCATCGAATCGTATTCAGGCAGGCGGTGGAACCATGGGCGCGGGTTGCCGGGGCAGGGGCGCGACGTGGTGGAGCCGACCGTTTCGAAACCGAAGCCGACGTTGTCGAGCAGCACCGGCATCTCGCAATCCTTGTCGAGGCCGGCGGACAGGCCGAACGGATTGGCGAAGTCGACGCCCATCACGTTGGTTTCCAGTATCGGGTCGGTGTAGTCGAGCATTTCGCGGCATAGCCACATCAGCGGTGGAATGTTGCGGGTGACCTTGCAGAAATCGATCATCTGGCTGTGGGCCACGTCGGGCGTCTGGTTGAAGATGAAATGCGGTTTGATGATGTGCTTGTAGCCGAACGTGAAAAGGTCGGTGGTGGCTTTGTTCACTGCGTCGTGCCAAAAGTTTTCGGAAACGTATGTCATGGTTCCTTATTCTCGCACGTTTTCATTGGTTTCGCATGGCATTTTGGGCAAAAGCCGGTGTGTGTCGGTGTGGCATATAGGACGTTCGTTTTTGTTCGTTTTAGGCTGAATTTGAGTCGATTGTGGTGCGGCTTTGCGCGAAACACGCGCGAAACGCTCAACTCAGTTGTATTTTTGAGTGAACATGTGCGATAATGTTCATATGATTTCGTCGCAACGCCAGCATTTGATTTTGAGCCGTCTGCGTACCCGTGGTGCGGTGCGCATCACTGCGCTGTCCAAGGAATTGGGCGTCTCCGCGATGACCATCCGCCGTGACATCGCCGATCTGGCGGACAAGGGTCTGCTGAAGCGCGTGCACGGCGGCGCCGTCAGCACCAGCACGCTGCTGAGCGAACCGCTGTTCTCCGTAAAGTCGCAGATGGACATCGGTCTGAAGGACGCCATCGCACAGGAAGCCGTCAAATACGTGGCCCCCGGAGACGTGATCGCCATCGGCGGCGGCACCACGGCGTACGTGTTCGCGCAACATCTGCTTGAATCGCAGCAATCGTCGGGCATCACCATTCTTACCAACTCCATTCCGGTGGCGGAGCTGGTGCAGGCGCTCGAATCGAAAGACGTGGAAGTCATCGTCACCGGCGGCGTCACCACGCGCTCCAACTCGCTCGTCGGGCCGATCGCAGACAAAGTGGTCGCCTCGCTGCGCGTCAACACCGTATTTCTGGGCACGCATTCCGTGTCCATTCCGCGCGGTTTCCTCATGCCGAACTCGCTGGAAGCCGCAACCGATATGGCGATGATGGACATTGCCGATCGCACGATAATTTTGACCGACCACACCAAGTGGAGCTGCACGTCACTGTCGCTGTTCGCACGTTTTGACCAGGTGGATACGGTCATCACCGATGACGGATTGGACCCCGATTCGGTGTCGAAAACAAGGGATTTGGTCAAAGAGCTCGTTCTGGCACGCCAGGCCGAGCCGGTTCAGGAAGGTGAATAATCACATGGGTGATTTCGTCAACTACACTCCGGGAGAATATGCGAAGGAGCATATCCGTATCACGCCGACCACGCTCGCGGACGGACGTGATTTCTTCTATCTTGACGACGATCCGGAATACGTCTCCGGCGTCAAGACTCGCGAACTGAAGGATCCGCGCCAACTTCCGTACCGTTTCTCCAACCAGCTCAACGCGGCCGGCGAGGAAGTGCCGTACGCGGCTCCGGAAATGCGCCGCGACCCGCTGACCGGCGATTGGATTCCGATGGCGACCGCACGTATGAACCGTCCGATCACCGCCGGTCCGGGCGCGACGGCCAAAGGCAATCCGCTGGCCGCGCGCAAGCCGGGCGATCCGTACCAGGACGGCGAAGTGCCGGACACCGACTACAACGTGGTCGTGTTCGAAAACCGCTTCCCGTCGATGGTTCGCGTGCCGGGCCGTTCCGAAGCCGTGGAATACGTCAACGGTAACCCGCTGTGGGAGAAGAAGCTCGCTGCAGGCCGCTGCGAAGTGATCTGCTTCGACCCGGATGAAGACGGCCTGCCGGAGGACCTGCCGGTCTCCCGCCTGCGCACCGTCGTGGAGGCATGGGCGTTCCGTACCGCCGAAATCTCCAAGATGGAGGGTATCGAGCAGATCTTCCCGTTCGAGAACCACGGTCAGGAAATCGGCGTCTCCCTGGCTCACCCGCACGGCCAGGTCTACTGCTATCCGTTCATCGCACCGAAGATGGAAGCCGAACTCAAGCAGACCGAAGCCTACCATGAGAAGACCGGCGGCAACCTGCTCAAGGATCTCATGAACGCCGAAATCGAGGCCGGGGAGCGCATCGTCATGCGCAACCACAGCTGGGTCGCCTATGTGCCGGCCGCGGCACGCTGGCCGCTCGAGGTTCATGTGGCCCCGGTGCGCGACGTGCTCACCCTCGACGAGCTCAACGACCAGGAGCGTTGGGATCTGGCCGTCATGTACTCCACCCTGCTCAAGCGCGGCAACGCGTTCTTCGACAAGGGCGATGGCAAGGGCATGGACCTGCCGTACATCGCTGCCTGGCATCAGGCCCCGATCCACGACAAGCGCCGCGAGAACTACCGCCTCAACCTGCAGTTCTTCTCGTTCCGCCGCGCCGCCAACAAAATCAAGTATCTGGCCGGCTCCGAATCAGGCATGGCCGCATGGGTGTCCGACACCACGCCGGAACTCATCGCCAAGCGCTTCCACGAGCTCGGACCAATCGATATCGAAGGCTGAAAGCCAATAAAACCCAAAGGACAAAACACCAATGACTGCTGTTGAATTCATTGAGCCGCTCTCGCATGACGAGGGTGTGAAGAACGCGACCGACCTGTTCCGCGCCACCTACGGTGAGGAACCGGCTGGCGTATGGGCCGCACCGGGCCGTGTGAACCTGATCGGCGAACACACCGACTACAACGCGGGCCTGTGCCTGCCGATCGCACTGCCGCACCGCACGTTCATCGCGCTCAAGCCGCGTGAAGACACCAAGGTGCGCGTGGTTTCCGACGTTGATTCCGGAAACGTTACCGAAGCCGACCTTGATGGTCTGCAGGCCGGTGGTGTGGAAGGCTGGGCCGCCTACCCGGTAGGCGTTGCCTGGGCATTGCGCGAAGCCGGCTTCGATGCGGTGCAGGGCTTCGACGCGGCATTCTCCTCCTGCGTTCCGCTCGGATCCGGTCTGAGCTCCTCCGCAGCCATGACCTGCTCCACCGCCTTGGCGCTGGATGATGTGTACGGTTTGGGTTATGGCGCATCCGATGCCGGTCGTGTGACGCTGATCAACGCCGCCATCAAGTCGGAAAACGACATGGCGGGTGCGTCCACCGGTGGTCTCGATCAGAACGCATCCATGCGCTGCACTTTCGGCCATGCGTTGCGTCTTGATTGCCGTCCAGAGCTGAGCCCGCTGGAGAACGTCTCCCAGCAGGAATTCGATCTCGACAAGTACGGTCTGGAACTGCTGGTGCTTGACACTCAGGCTCCGCACCAGCTCAACGACGGCCAGTATGCCCAGCGTCGCGCCACCTGCGAGAAGGCCGCCGAAATCCTCGGCGTGGCCAACCTGCGTGTGGTCGCCGACAGCATCGCCAAGTCCGACGATCCGTTCCAGGCGCTCAAGGAAACGCTCGACAAGCTGGAAGACGATACGATGAAGAAGCGCGTGCGCCACGTCATCACCGAAATCGCCCGTGTCAATTCCTTCGTGCGTGCCTTCGCCAACGGCAAGATCGACGAGGCAGGCCGACTGTTCAACGCGTCTCATGATTCGCTCGCAGCGGATTATGAAGTGACTGTGCCCGAGTTGGACATTGCCGTGGATGTGGCTCGTGTCAACGGCGCGTACGGCGCGCGTATGACCGGCGGCGGCTTCGGCGGCTCCATCATCGCGCTGGTGGACAAGGGCCAGGGCCACGAGATCGCACAGAAGATTGCTGACCGCTTCGAAAAGGAAGGCTTCAACGCGCCTCGCGCCTTGCCGGCGTTCGCTGCGGCTTCCGCGAGCCGCGAGGCCTGATCGCAGAAGCCGATGCAAAAATGCGCGTTGGCGCACGCCCATGAAAAAGGACGTGCGCCAACGCGCGTTTTGCACGATTTACTTGTGGACCAGATGGCGCACCAGCGTATTCCACGGCGATGACCAGCAGGTACGATGCCGAATGCTTCATCCCGGCTCCCGGTGCGGCTACGTGTTTGGGCTGGTGCTGTCTGTGATCGTATTCGTGCTCCCCTCCTTCTTTCTGAAGGAGGGGAGCACCTTTCGTAAGTAGCGACGTGTCGACTTGGTGGCCGTCATGTTCGGCTACGCTTTTGTGCGTACAACGGACGGGTTGTACGTGTATTTGATGAAAAACGATACGTTATACGATTAACGGCGTGTCGCGATGTGGGTGATTCCGGTGTTCTGCAAGAACGGCAGTATGGAGCCGAAGTTTACGTTTGCGACGCTGGGGGGGGACTGGTTGATGAGAGCGCTAACTATTGAGATAAACGATTAACGTTTGACATTAAACGATTAACGATTTATAGTGTTAATCACCGCAAAGAAACAACCACAAAGCAAGTGGCTGACGGGGTCGTACCGGTGCGTCTTACATCGGTGCGAGGAGGAAACATCAAGGAAGAAGGAGCCTAATCATGGCACGAAGAAGTGTTCGCCTGTTGGCATCAATAGCTGCAGTCGCGACTATGGTCACGACGTTTGCCGCCTGCGGCAACAAGCAGGCCACCACGGACGAGAACGGCAAGCCGATCGTCAATATTCTGGTTCGTCGCAACGTGACCGACCATCCGATGCAGGACACCCAGTACACCAAGGATCTGGAAGCCGCCTGCGACTGCACCATCAAGTGGCAGGAAGTCGCCGACAACGCTTGGGGTCAGCAGAAGAGCGCCAAGATGGCCGCCGGTGAATTCCCGGACATTGGCTTGAGCTTGTTCAGCATGGTGGATGCGGCCAAGTACAGCACCTACTTCGAGGATCTCAAGCCGCATCTGGATAAGATGCCGAACGTCAAGAAGTTCCTCAAGGCCCAGCCGGGCGCTGCGAAGTACGTTACCGATGGCACCAAGATCGCCATGCTGCCCTCCGACCGCGGCAAGGGTTACGAGGTTTCCGGCACTCACATGTTTATCAACAAGACCTGGCTGGACAAGCTGGGACTCCAGATGCCGACCACTTGGGACGAGCTCGAGAACGTGCTCGATGCATTCAAGACCCAGGATCCGAACGGCAACGGCAAGGCCGATGAGGTGCCGATGAATATCCGCAGCCTCGGCTTCGGCCTGTGGAGCCCTCTGGCGCTGATGAACTCCGAAGGCGTGGTCACCTCCTTCATGGGCGGCGGCGCTTCCGAACAGGGCTATTATGTGGACAACGGCAAGGTTAAGAGCTATTACACCTCCGAAGCGCTCAAGGACGTCGTCTCCTACCTGCACGGACTCATGGCCAAGGGCCTTATCCCGAAGGATGTGCTCACCCGCGACGCCTCGCAATACACTTCGCAGACCGTCAGTGACGGCAAGACCGCGCTGACCGGTGTCTCCTTCGGTTGGTCCAACTACTCCGAGTACGGCAACGCGCTTGGCGATCAGTACGTCACCCTGCCGCCGCTGAAGAAGGACGCCTCCACGCCCGACTCCCAGGTCAAGTGGGATTATTCCCAGGACGCCTGCCGCTGGGCCTACTCCGGTTCCGGCCTGACCGTCAATCCGAACGCCGCCAACCAGGACGCCATCTACAAGGTGATCGACGCCATGTACGGCGAGAAGCTTTCCGTGGCTGGATTCTTCGGCTCTATTCCGGATATCGTCTCCGATGACGGCGACCACCAGTACACCATCGACAAGGCTAAAGCCTACGCCGATTATCCTGACACCCGTGCCATCGCATTGCAGGACCGCTTCGGTGGCTGGATCCGCGACGACGTGAAGATGGTCAATGACACCAACGCCGATCAGGTCACCGCATCCGATCTGGCCGTACGTGAAGCACGCAACCGCGTCGACGGCATCAAGGACGTAGTGCCGATCTACGTGCGCCCCGACACCGAGGATTCCAACACCCTGCAGAACAACAACACCGCCATCTCCAACTACGCGAACAACCAGATCGCGAAGTGGGTCCAGAAGGGCGGCATCGACAAGGAATGGGATGCCTACGTGAAGAAGGTGTCCGAACCGACCCTCGGTCTCGACGCCAACATCAAGATTTGGCAGAAGTGGTACGACAAGTACACCAAGTAGCCAAGTAATACCGCGGGGTCCATCGCACGGGTTCGTTTCTCTCCCGTGACTGCCGCCGGACCCCGCATTTTTGTTCCCTAGCAATCATCCTAAATTGGAGACCAACATGAGTGCACAAACATCGCAAGGCGTTGCTGCACGGACCGTGGCGATGGAAGCGGCTCCCGACCGCAAGAAACCAGGTCTGCTCGATCGCATCGCCGACCACTTCCGCCGCTACTGGCAGCTGTGGATCCTCACCGCTCCCGCCCTGTTCTTCGTCGGCCTGTTCGCCTACGTGCCGATGTGGGGCATCCAGCTTGCCTTCCGCGAGTTCGACCCGACCAAGGGCCTGACCGGCGGCAAGTTCGTAGGGCTCAAATATTTCAACGAGTTCTTCCATAACCCGCTCTTCGGCGAGATCATGACCAACACCGTCCGTATCTCCCTGTGGACGCTGGTCATGGGCTTCATCTTCCCGATCATTCTGGCCCTGCTCATCAACCAGATCGGCTCGAAGAAGATCAAGGGCTTCGTGCAGACCGTCACCTACATGCCGCACTTCATCTCCGTGGTGGTCATCGTCTCGATGCTCAACATCTTCCTGTCCCCGGGCTCCGGCATCCTGGGCCGCTTCTTCGGCGACGAATCGCTGATGGGCTCCACCAGCGCCATCACCGCCGTCTACTGGATCTCCGAAGTCTGGCAGCACGTCGGCTGGAACTCCATCATCTACCTGGCCGCGCTCGCCGGCGTGGACACCTCGCTGTACGAGGCCGCGAAGATCGATGGCGCCGGCCGTCTGCAACTGATCCGTTACGTCGACCTGCCGGCGATCATGCCGACCTGCGCAATCCTGCTCATCATGAACATGGGTTCCGTGCTCAACGTGGGTTTCGACAAGATCTACCTGATGCAGAATTCGCTGAATATGCCGGCCACCGAGGTCATCGCGACCTACACCTACAAGATCGGTATTATTAACGGCCAGTATTCGTATTCGACCGCCATCGGCCTGTTCAATACCTTGGTCAACTTCGTCTTCCTGATCACCGCGAACGCGATCGCCAAGCGCGTTTCCGATACGAGCATTTTCTAGGAGGCAGTCATCATGTCTGCAACAACAACCGGGGCCGTTGCCCAAAGCAAGAACGATATTCCCTGGAACAAGCATGTACGTCAGAAGAAAACGCCAGGTGATCTGGCCGTCGACTTTGTCATCGTGCTGCTTCTGGTGTTCACCGTGGTCGCAGTGCTCTACCCCCTGTGGTTCGTGGTCATCGCATCGTTCTCCGACCCGAATGCCGTGGCCGGCGGCGAAGTGACCCTGCTGCCCAAAGGCGTGACCTTCGTCGGGTATGCGAAGGTGTTCGCCAACCATCGCATCTGGCAGGGCTATCTCAACACGATCATCTACTCGGTGGTCGGCACCGCGGTCAACATGGCCGTGACCATCCCCTGCGCCTTCGCGCTGTCCCGCCGCGAATTCAAGCCGCGCCGCGTCATCATGTTCCTGTTCACCGTCACCATGTTCATCAGCGGCGGCCTGATTCCGAACTATTTGCTGTACAAGGCCCTCGGCATCAACAACACCATGTGGGTGTTCATCCTGCCCGGCGCTGTCTCCGTATACAACGTGATCGTGGCGCGCTCCTTCTTCGAAACCTCCATTCCGGAGGAACTGCATGATGCTGCGCAGATCGACGGCCTGAGCTACTTCGGCTACTTCTTCAAGATCGTGCTGCCGTTGAGCTCCGCCATCCTCGCCGTCATCGGCCTGTACTACTTCGTCGGCCACTGGAACGACTTCATGACAGGCTTGATCTACATCACCGACGACACAAAGCAGCCGTTGCAGGTGGTCTTGCAGCAGTTGCTGCTGGTGGCGCAAGGCACCGGTACGAACGTCAACGCCGCGGCCCAACAGCAGGCGGCCGACCAGATCAAGTTCGGCATCATCATCGTCTCCACCCTGCCTCTGCTGGTGCTGTACCCGTTCCTGCAGAAGTACTTCAACAAGGGCGTCATGCTCGGCGCCGTCAAGGGCTGATTGAAAGGGATTCGCCATGCTCGCTCGTTTTTCCGTGGCCTATGAACGGTTCTGCCGTCTGCTGCTCACGATCTTCGTGGTGAACATCGCCATGCTCGTGCACACACTGCTGGGTGCCGTGGTGCTGGGATTCTTCCCATCCTGCGCCGCCGCGCAAACCACGTTCCGCACGTGGCTGCGTGCTGAGGATCGGTCGATGCGTGCCAAGGAAGTATGGGGCATCTTCCACGGCGCATGGAAAAACGAGCTCAAGCAGGCGAATCTCTTCGGCTGGCCGTTGGCCGTATGCTGGGTGGTGCTCGCCATCGACTACTACATGATGAACTGGCATGCACGCGGAACGTTCGACGTGGCGGTTTCCGGCGTACTGTTCGTGCTGGCACTGGTATTGCTGGCCTTCACCATGCTGGTCTGGGTGGTGCGCGCGAACTATGACGAACGTCCGCTGTGGATCGTCCGCACAACACTGACCATGATCGTGGCCCGTCCGCTGTGCACCCTGCTGCAGATCGGACTCGCACTGCTGGCGATCCTTGCCTGGGCGCAATGGCCGGGTCTGCTCATGGTGTTCGGCATGTCGCTGCCGATGTTCTGCACTGCGTGGATCGTGTACTCGTTCGGCCGGATTCCGGGAATGGACATCCATGACCGGGAGCAGCCGGGCATCCGATACGCGAAAAGCTGAACGGCAGAGTGTCGCCAAAGAAAGGCGGGCATACAATGGAATCCGCTTCACAAAGCCGCCAAGCAGACAAGGCAAAACCATTGGTATCGATCAAAGACATCGCAAAAGAGGCCGGCGTCTCCAGTTGCACCGTGTCATTGGTCATGAACAACAAGGACCGCAATCGCGTCAGCAAGGCGGTGGCGCAACGAGTGCGCGGAACGGCCCAATCAATGGGATACAAGCCGAACTCCGTGGCGCGTACATTGCGCACCAGCAGGTCGTATGTCCTCGGCTTTATCACCGATGAGATCGCCACCTCGCCACATGCCGGGCGCGTACTGGTGGGAGCGCAGGAGGCAGCGCGCAAGCTCGGCTATATTCTGCTCACCGTCAACACGGGAAACGATCGGGAACTGGAGAACCAGGAGATCGCGGCCCTGCGGCAGTACCGCGTGGACGGTTTCCTGTATGCCATGATGTACCACCGTGTTGTGGAGATCCCCGCCGAACTCGAAGGCAGCCCCACGGTCGTCGTCGACAGCGAAGACGAGAATCGCAAGATTCCCTCGATCTACCCCGACGACGAAATGGCAGGGTACGATGCCACCAATCGGCTGATTCAGGCCGGCTGCAAACGCATCGTTTACTACGGTTCCTCAATCACCATTATCGCCCAGGGGGAGCGGTTCGCCGGGTATCGCCGAGCGCTCGCGGACGCGGGCATCCCCTTCGACGAGCAGTTGGTCGTCAACGTGGAAGAGGCCACAAACGCCGCTTCGGAAGCCGGTCGCGTGTTCGACGAGATCAAGCCGGACGGCATCTTCTGCTTCAACGATGTGCGCGCGACCTTCATCTACGAGGCGGCCAGAGAGCGGTCGGTCGGCATCGGCACAGACGTTTCCGTGATCAGCATCGACAACCAGCCGCTCATTACGGACGTGCTCAAGCCCGCGTTGACCACCTTGGAGCTTCCTCACTACGAAATGGGCTTCGAAGCGGTGCATCAGCTGGTCGCCATGATCGACGATGAAGCCGCCACGGAAAGCCTTGCACGCAGTGAGGATTCGATCAGGCGTTTGGAGAACGGCCCGATGACACCGTCGCGTTGCCGCATCATCGAACGCGATTCGATCGTTTCCTGACGGCACTGCGTCTTTGAGTATTTCCATCCATTTTCCATATTCATTTCACACGTGTAGAGGGGTCTACTATGTCGAATACCTATTCCATCTCCGTCGAAACCGGCGGCTACCGGCAGCTCGATCTGTTCGCCGAACGCTGTGGCGAGGGGAACGCCGTCGTCACCGTTGCGGACGGCAACGGCGTCGCAATCGCGGCGCACACCATGCCCATCGCCGAACGCAGGCATCATTTCTCCATTGCGGTGCCGCAGAAATCCACCGTCACCGTGGCGGCAAGCGGCCTGGTTGTACGCTTCGGCTACCTTTCCGAATGCGATGACCTGCTTGACAACGGCGTTCGCTACGTGAACATGAATCCAAGCGACACCGATTGGCCTGCACAGCCCACGCTGGAACAGATCTACAACCGTTTCGGGCGTTCGGGCGCGCATTTCGAACCGTTCGCACGTTGGATGAACGATCCGAACGGCCTGTGCCAGTTCCAAGGGCGCTACCACCTGTTCTTCCAGCTCAACCCGTATGGTTTCGGCTGGGACAATATGCATTGGGGGCACGCGGTAAGCCGTGATCTGGTGCATTGGACTCATCTGCCAGTCTTCCTGGAACCGCAGCCCGAACTGCACACCGACGAGCGTATCGTCGGCGGCGCGTTCTCCGGTTCGGCCGTGACCGTGGACGAGCATGACAATCCGGTCGCCGGCAACGAGGCAAACGCCATCCGCCTGTACCTGACCCGTCATCTGGAAACCCGCGGCGACGAATCCTCCGTCACCGAATACCAGACCACCTGCCTGTGCGAGGACGGCGTGCATGTTCGCGTGGAATCGCCGGTGGCGCTGCGTGCGAATGACGATTTTGGCTATGACTTCCGTGATCCGAAGGTTGAATGCGGCATGGTCGGCGAGGCGCTCGACCCGGATCGTGCCTATATGGTAACCGCCACCAATCTGCCGGTATCGGAATTTGGCGCAGACGCCGCCGATAGTGCGGTTCCCGGCATCAGCACCCAGAACACCGGCGGCTGGTTCACTTATTCTCCTCAGGGCAAGCCGGGGGTCGACCAGCCGAACAACGCCACCGTTCCCGCCATGACATTGTTCTCCGCGAAGAAACCGCTCAAGCGCAATGTGACATGGCGCTACGAAGGGCCGGTGCTCGCCGATTTCGGTCATCAGATCGCACGCACCTACGAATGCCCTGACCTGTTCCAGGTCGACGGCGTGACCGTTGCCGTGGGCGCGCTGATGCATTACCGCGACAAGCAGGGACGTTTCCAGCAGGTGCGCTGGTATGCCGGCGACTTGGTGAATACCGATAATGGTCCGAAACTGGATGTCAAGGCCAGCGACTGGTGCGATTTCGGCACCGGATATTACGCCACGCAAAGCTTCGTCGACGATAACGGCCGTCGCATCGTATTCGGCTGGTTCACCGATTTTCCGGAGATGCGTGTCGAACAGCCATGCCTGGCCAACGGCATGATGTCGCTGCCGCGCGAATTGCATGTGCGTGACGGCAGGCTGTACAGCAAGCCGGTGAGCGAAGTGTACCGCGAGCTGCTCGGCGAGCGTCTTGCCGTGCACGGCGATGGCGGGGATATGGTCGTTACGGCTCCCGGCAACGCATACTATGCGAACGTGCATCTGGCGGATGATGCCGATGCCATCATGGTGCTGGCGAAGGGCGTCAACCCGCAGGACGGCAGGCCGACCGAACTGCTGCTGCAGCGCACTGATGGCGTGACCCGCCTGGTGGCCAAGGGCACTGCGGTGGAGGATGTCGACTTCGACAGCGGCATCACCGATGTTCGCCAGGTGGAGGTGTTCTTCGACCGCAATGTTGTCGAAGTGTTCCTCAATGGCGGTCAGGCGGCAGGAAGCATGCTGTTCCAAGGCGCTGATGGCGACGGTGAGCTTCGCATCGCGTCGTCCGGCAAGATCGATGCGGTTGATGCGCGTGCATTGAACGGTATTTGGCGCTAAGACGTAGAGCCGTATCCGGCGGCCCCGTTCCTGCGTGTTCCTTGTGACACGGCGGGTGCGGGGCCGCTGCCGTATGTGCAGGGGTATGTACACGATATGTGCGAGATATGGGCACGATATGTGCGCTGCGTTGTAATTTGCCGGCGGATGTTGCATGTCATGCTATGTTGCGACACAGCGCGGGTGAATCCGTGGGCGGTGACGACCTAGGTAAACGTTTGACTACTGACATGCGCGTGTGGCGTCTCACCATGTAATGCGAAAAGCGGGGGAGAGGGGTGTTTTGGCACGTGCCTTTCCTATACTTGAGGGCACGTCCGGCAATTTGCCGAGACGGCAACTGGATATTCACACCTCACGTTTAGGGAGTTCCATGAACAAGGCAATCATCACCGTCGTCGGTCAGGATACTGTCGGCATCATCGCCCGCGTCTGCACCTATCTTTCCGCGCACCAGGTCAACGTGCTCGACATCTCCCAGACCATCATCGACGGTTTCTTCAACATGATGATGATTGTGGATTATTCCAACGCGGACGAGGAATTCGGCACAGTCGTCGACGACCTCGACAAGCTCGGCGAGGAGATCGGCGTGCGCATCCGCTGCCAGCGCGAAGAGATCTTCACCAAGATGCACCGCGTCTGAGCTGCTGGTCAGGCAAGTAACCGAATCTTCGAATCCGAGCAACCGTAAGGAAAAACCATGCTGAATATCATGGAGGTCCACGAGACCAACAAGATGATCGAGCAGGAGAAGCTCGACGTGCGCACCATCACCATGGGCATCAGCCTGCTGGACTGCGCCGCCGACAGCGTCGACGAGGTCTGCGAGAACATCTACAACAAGATCACCACGTATGCCAAGGATCTCGTATCCACCGGCCAGGCCATCGAACGCGACTACGGCATCCCGATCGTCAATAAGCGTATCACCGTCACTCCGATCTCGCTGGTGGGCGCAAGCTCCTGCAAGAGCTCCGAGGACTTCGTCAAAATCGCGCACGCGCTCGACCGTGCTGCCAAGAAGGTCGGCGTCGACCTGATCGGCGGCTACTCCGCACTCGTATCCAAGTCCATGACCCCGGCCGAGGAGATGCTTATCCGTTCCCTGCCGCAGGCGCTTTCCGAAACCGACATCGTGTGCTCCTCCGTGAACGTGGGCTCCACCAAAACCGGCATCGACATGAACTCCGTCGAACTGCTCGGCCACATCGTCAAGGACATCGCGCACGCCACCGCAGACAATGATTCCTACGGTTGCGTGAAGTTCGTGGCATTCTGCAACGCCCCGGACGACAACCCGTTCATGGCCGGCGGCTTCCATGGCGTGACCGAAGGCGACGCGGTCATCAACGTCGGCGTTTCCGGCCCGGGTGTGGTCTCCCGTGCATTGGACGAGGCCAAGGGCAAGGATTTCGAGTTCTTGTGCGAAACCATCAAGCGCACCGCGTTCAAGATCACGCGCGTCGGCCAGCTGGTGGCCCAGGAGGCTTCCCGTCGCCTCGGCATTCCATTCGGCATCATCGACCTTTCCCTTGCGCCAACCCCGGCCGTAGGCGATTCCGTCGGCGAAGTGCTTGAAAAGATCGGCCTCGAACAGGTTGGCGCACCGGGCACCACCGCGGCGCTCGCCATGCTCAACGACCAGGTGAAGAAGGGCGGCATCATGGCGTCCTCCTACGTCGGCGGACTTTCCGGCGCGTTCATCCCTGTCTCCGAAGACAAGAACATGATCGATGCAGCCACCAACGGCTGCCTGAAGATCGAAAAGCTCGAGGCTATGACCTGCGTATGCTCCGTCGGCCTTGACATGATTGCCATTCCGGGCGACACCACCGCGTCCACCATCTCCGGCATCATCGCCGACGAGGCCGCCATTGGCATGGTCAACCAGAAGACCACCGCCGTGCGTGTAATCCCGGTGGAAGGCAAGGGCGTGGGCGAGATGGCCAACTTCGGCGGCCTCATGGGCTACGCGCCGATCATTCCGGTGAACCAGACCAGCTGCGAGGCCTTCGTGACCCGTGGCGGCCGCATTCCGGCGCCGATCCACTCCTTCAAGAACTGACGTTCTTACGAAAGAACCCGACCTTCCTGCACGGAGGGCCGGGCTCTTTTGCGTTTGTAAAACTGTTTTTACTTACCGCCGGCAAAGTTCAACTGTCGCCAGGCTTCGTAGATGGCGATGGAGGCGCAGTTGGTGAGATTCAGGCTACGCAGCGAAGGACGCATCGGCAGACGCACCTGCTCGGCCACATGCGGGCCGGCCATGATGTCCATCGGATCGGGGATATTGCCCGGTTCCGGACCGAACAGCAGGATGTCGGTCGGCCTGTATTCGATGTCGGTGTACAGCTTGGTGGCGTGCGCGGTGAAGGCGATGATGCGCGAATCCGGCATCGATTCCACCAGATCCTCGAAATTCGGGTGCAGCACCACATGCGCCATGTCATGGTAGTCGAGCCCCGCACGGCGCAGCTTGGTATCCCGCAGATTGAAACCCAAAGGTTCCACCAGGTGCAGAATCGTTCCCGTCACGGCGCACAGGCGGATCGCGGAACCCGTGTTGCCCGGAATACGCGGGGAGTAGTAGCACAGGTGCGGGGTGGAGGTCTCCGCCTTCGCCGCGTCCTTCGCGCTCAGCATCGCGTCCACCACGGAAATCGGATTGCCGTGCGCGTCGGTCACCAGTTCGTCCGGGCCGTAATTGGACTTGCGGTACCCGTATTCGAACATCTTCTCGACCTTGGCTTCGGCCGCCTGCGTCTCGGCGTCGCGCGTTGCGCCCTGCGTGTTATCGGTATGTTCTTCGTTCGTCATAAATGCTAAGAATAGGAACGATGAACGACACGAACACCACATACGACACCGCCGTACGTGACGCCGACTTTGACGACTTTGCCGATTCCGCCACCGCCGTCACCTCCGATGCTTCCGATGCTGACGAAATCGCAACGACGCTCGCGCAATGGTGGCAGACCAACGCGCGCGACCTGCCATGGCGATTCGGCCGCACCACACCGTGGGGCGTGCTCGTTTCCGAAGTGATGAGCCAGCAGACGCAGATGGGCCGCGTCGTGCCGTATTGGACCGCATGGATGGACCGATGGCCGGACGCAGCCGCGCTCGCCGACGCCCCGAAATCCGACGTGATCACCGCATGGGGGCGGCTTGGCTATCCGCGGCGCGCCCTGCGATTGCAGGAATGCGCGCACGTCATCGCATACGATTACGCCGACGAGCTGCCGCATACGTACGACGAATTGCTTGCTCTGCCCGGCATCGGTGATTACACGGCAAGCGCGGTGCTGTCGTTCGCTTTCGGCGAACGTATCGCGGTGGTCGACACGAACATCCGCCGTGTGCTGTCACGTGCGTTCGTCGGCGTCGAATCGCTCGGCGGCAGCGCAAGTCCCGCGGAACGCGCGCTGGCGAAACGGCTGCTGCCGGACGATGATTCCGCGAAATGCCGTCGTTTCGATCGCCCGTCCGTCGTGTGGAACCAGGCCGTCATGGAACTCGGCGCGACGGTGTGCACTGCGAAATCGCCATTATGCGAAGCCTGTCCGATCGCCGGAAAATGCGCGTTCCTACGCAACGGAAGACCGGGATTGGGGCAGCGGCGTACGCGACCACGCCAACGATTCCAAGGTACGGACCGGCAGGTGCGCGGGCTGGTGCTGAACGCGCTGCGCGGCCTGCCGGATGGCGAGACGGTGCTTGATCGCAAGAGCGTCGAACGGCTGTGGAAAGACCACGTGCAGCTGGACAAATGCATCGCGTCGCTTGACGAGGACGGTCTGATCGAAATCCTGCTCGGGGGAGGGGTGCGGCTGCCGGTGTAACGTACACGGCATGCGTGGTGCGTGCGGCCGCGGTGCCGCACGGAGGATGACACGCTAGACTGGGAGCCATGGCTCACAAGACCTCCCCGCGGACCGGTAAGAAACGTACGAAACAACAGCAGGCGATGTATCGCCGCCGCCGCATCGTTTTCGGTATCGCGACGGTGCTGGTGCTGAGCTTCATCGTATTCTGCCTGTATTCGCTGACGCAGGGCGTCGTCGCTGTCAACCGCGAAATCCACCATGCCGATGTTTACGCGATCTCCCGCAAGGAGGTGCCGTCGCCGACCCAACAGCAGAAAAGCAGCGTTCCCGATTGCGACGCATCCAACGTCGCGCTGTCGCTTACTCCGGCCGCATCGAGCTTCGGTGTGGGCGGCACGATGGACTTCACCGCTTCCGTGAAATACAACGGTTCCGGCAAGGCTGGCTGTCTGATCGACGTGTCCCAGGCGGGCATGGTGCTGACGATCAAGTCGGGCAAGGACGTGGTCTGGAAATCGAACGTATGCCCCGTGGACACGGATTACCGGCTGATAGCCAAGGGCGACGAAGTCAAGCAGACGATCACTTGGCCGGGCGTGCGTTCCGGCAGCGAATGCGCCGACGCGGCGGACCTGCCGAACGTGGACCGTGGCGTGTATTCGGCCCAACTGTCGGTCAAAGGACATGCGAAAACCAAGTCGGAACCGGTCGGTATCACGGTTGAGTGAAAATCTGCAGGTTATGCTATTCTTATGACTTTGCGTAGATGTGTGTCATATAGCGGGCACGCTGACAAGGAAGAAGCGCCCGCGTATTAGGCATATGGTGGCCAATGAGAGCGCTTCCGGGGAAACATATCGATACGATTAGCGAGCGATAAGGAACGTCCATTGGCTGAGGCTACGACGAACACCACCACCATCATCGCACGCGCCGACCAGCATGATATTGATCTGCACAAGGCGTCGGACCGTGTGAACTTCGGCTCCATCCGCGAGCCCATTGATGTACCCTACCTGTTGGGTGTACAGACTGACAGCTTTGACTGGCTCATCGGCAACGAGCGCTGGCAGAAGCGAGTCCAGGAGGATCTGGAGAACGGCACCAACACCGTGCCCCACACCTCCGGTCTTGACGAGGTCTTCCAGGAGATCTCCCCGATCGAGAACTTCGCTCAGACCATGAGCCTGACCTTCTCCGATCCGTACTTCGAAGAACCGCGCCACACCGTGCAGGAATGCAAGGAGAAGGATTACACCTACTCCGCGCCGCTGTACGTGAACGCCGAATTCGAAAACGGCGACACCGGCGAAATCAAGTCCCAGACCGTGTTCATGGGCGATTTCCCGCTGCAGACCCCGCACGGCACCTTCATCATCGGTGGTACCGAGCGAGTGATCGTGTCCCAGCTCGTGCGTTCCCCGGGCGTGTACTTCGACCGTTCCCAGGATCGTACCTCCGATAAGGAAGTCTTCGGCGCGAAGATCATCCCGAGCCGTGGCGCATGGCTCGAGTTCGAGATCGACAAGCGCGACGTCCTCGGCGTGCGCGTGGACCGTAAGCGCAAGCAGTCCGCCATCGTGTTCCTCATGGCCATCGGCATGACCAAGGATGAAATTGCCGACGCCTTCAAGGACTACCCGCTGGTCATGGACGCTCTCGCCAAGGAGACCGTGCAGACCCAGGACGAGGCCCTGACCGACCTGTACCGCAAGATCCGTCCGGCCGACACCCCGACCCCGGAAGCTGGCAAGAACCTGCTGGACTCCTTCTACTTCAACACCAAGCGTTACGATCTGGCCCGCGTCGGCCGTTACAAGATCAACCGCAAGCTTGGTCTGGAAAAGGACGTCAACGACCGCAGCCTGTCCCGCGAAGACATCATCGCCACCATCAAGTACTTGGTCACCCTGCATGCGGGCGAGACCAAGTTCCCGGGCAAGCGCGACGGCCAGGACGTTGACCTGCGCGTGGACGTCGACGATATCGACCACTTCGGCAACCGTCGTATCCGCCAGGTCGGCGAGCTGATCCAGAACCAGCTGCGCACCGGTCTGAGCCGTATGGAGCGTGTGGTCCGCGAACGTATGACCACCCAGGATCCCGAGGCCATCACCCCGCAGTCCCTGATCAACATCCGTCCGGTGAACGCCACCATCAAGGAGTTCTTCGGCACTTCCCAGCTCTCCCAGTTCATGGATCAGAACAACCCGCTGTCCGGTGTGACGAACAAGCGTCGTCTTTCCGCACTGGGCCCCGGCGGTCTGTCCCGCGACCGCGCCTCCATGGAGGTGCGCGACGTGCACCCGTCCCACTTCGGCCGTATGTGCCCGATCGAGTCTCCTGAAGGCCCGAACATCGGTCTGATCGGCTCCCTGGCAACCTTCGGTCGCATCAACCCGTTCGGTTTCATCGAGACCCCGTACCGCAAGGTCGTCAACGGCCACGTCACCGACGAAGTCGAGTACATGACCGCTGACCGCGATGCCGAGCACGTCATCGCCCAGGCCAACCAGGAGCTCGACGAGAACGGCAACTTCGTCAAGAAGCAGGCCCTTGCCCGAGTCGGCGAAGAGGAAGCGGTCGATGTGCCGGTCAGCTCCGTCGATTACATGGACGTCTCCCCGCGTCAGATGGTTTCCGTCGGCGCCTCCCTGATTCCGTTCCTGGAGCACGATGAGGGACACCGAGCGCTGATGGGCACCAACATGCAGCGTCAGGCCGTGCCGCTGATCGAATCCGAGCGTCCGCTCGTGGGCACCGGCGCCGAATGGCGCGCCGCCGTCGATTCCGGCGACGTCATCCTGGCTGAGAAGCCGGGCGTGGTGACCTACGTGTCCGCCGACATCATCCGTACCATGAACGACGATGGCACCACCAGCTCCTACAAGCTGGCCAAGTTCCAGCGTTCCAACCAGACCACCTGCTACAACCAGGTCCCGCTCATCCACGACGGCGAACGCGTGGAAGCCGGCACCGTGCTGGCCGATGGTCCGGCAACCCAGAAGGGCGAGATGGCACTGGGCAAGAACCTGCTCATCGCCTTCATGCCGTGGAACGGCTACAACTACGAGGATGCTGTGATCATCTCCCAGCGCCTCGTGCAGGACGACACCCTCTCCTCCATCCACATCGAGGAGTACGAGATTGACGCCCGCGAAACCAAGCTGGGCGCCGAAGAGATCACCCGCGACCTGCCGAACGTCGGCGAGGACGCGGTGGCCAACCTCGACGAGCGTGGCATCATCCGCATCGGCGCCGAAGTCGAAGCCGGCGACATTCTGGTCGGCAAGGTCACCCCGAAGGGCGAGACCGAGCTGACTCCGGAAGAGCGTCTGCTGCGCGCCATCTTCGGTGAGAAGAGCCGCGAGGTGCGTGACACCTCGCTGCGCGTGCCTCACGGCGAGACCGGCACCGTCATCGCGGTCAAGGAAATCACCCGCGAGGATGCCGAGGAAGACGGCGACGAACTGCCGAACGGCGTGAACCAGATGATTCGCGTCTACATCGCACAGCACCGTAAGATCACCCAGGGCGACAAGCTCTCCGGCCGTCACGGCAACAAGGGCGTCATCTCCCGCATCCTGCCGGAAGAGGACATGCCGTTCCTCGCCGACGGTACTCCGGTCGACATCATGCTGAACCCGCTGGGCGTGCCTTCTCGAATGAACCTTGGCCAGGTGCTGGAACTGCACCTCGGCTGGATCGCGCACGCCGGCTGGGACATCTCCCTCGACCCGGATGCCGAGGCCGCTTGGAAGAAGTACGTGCCGCAGGGCGCCGAAAAGGGCGCTCCGGGCACTCCGGTGGCCACCCCGGTGTTCGACGGCGTCCGTCCGGAGACCATCAAGGGCCTGCTCAGCTGCACCCTTCCGGACCGCGACGGCAACAAGCTCGTCGGCCCCGACGGCAAGGCGACCCTGTTCGACGGCCGTACCGGCGAACCGTTCCCGAAGCCGATCTCCGTGGGCTACATGTACATGCTGAAGCTGCACCACCTGGTCGACGACAAGATCCACGCCCGCTCCACCGGCCCGTACTCCATGATCACCCAGCAGCCGCTGGGCGGCAAGGCTCAGTTCGGTGGCCAGCGCTTCGGCGAGATGGAAGTGTGGGCCCTCGAGGCCTACGGTGCCGCCTACACGCTGCACGAAATGATGACCACCAAGTCCGATGACGTCGACGGCCGCGTGCGCGTCTACGGCGCCATCGTGAAGGGCGAGAACCTGCCGCCGGCAGGCATCCCGGAGTCCTTCAAGGTGCTGCTTAAGGAAATGCAGTCCCTGTCCCTGAATGTCGAAGTGCTCAACGCCGAAGGCGTGGCCATCGACATGAAGGACGAGGATGACGATCCGTCCACTTCCTCCGATGACCTCGGCTTCAACATCGGTGCGCGTCCTGATGCCGCCGCCAAGGAAGACCAGGTTGCCGAGGAGCCCGAATTCCAGTGATTGAAAGGATTGGCCGCGCTGCAGCACAGCGTGCAGCGCGGCCAATCCCCGAACAACGTGATAAGCATTAAGAATCGATAGACAGGACAATAGAGTGCTGGACGTCAACGAATTTGACAAACTGAGGATCGGACTGGCCACCGCCGACGACATCCGTAACTGGAGCTACGGCGAGGTCAAGAAGCCGGAGACCATCAACTACCGTACCCTGAAGCCGGAGAAAGACGGCCTGTTCGGCGAGCAGATCTTCGGACCTACCCGCGACTGGGAATGCGCCTGCGGCAAGTACAAGCGCGTGCGCTTCAAGGGCATCGTCTGCGAACGCTGCGGCGTGGAAGTCACCAAGAGCCGTGTGCGTCGTGAGCGCATGGGCCACATCGAGCTCGCCGCTCCGGTGACCCACATCTGGTTCTTCAAGGGTGTGCCGTCCCGACTGGGCTACCTGCTGGACATCGCGCCGAAGGACCTCGAGAAGGTCATCTACTTCGCGGCCTACATGGTCACCAAGGTGGACGAAGAGCAGCGTCATCAGGACCTGCCGGACCTGCAGCAGGAGTTCGACAACGAGATCGCCAACCTCGAGAAGCGCCGCAACGCCGAAATCGAGGAGCGCGCCAAGAAGGTCGAAGCCGATTTGGCCGAGCTCGAAGCCGAAGGCGAAGCCAAGGGCTCCGCACGCGCCAAGCTGCGCAACAGCGCCGAGCGTGAAATGGCCGCCATCCGTACCCGCTACGACGAGCAGATCCAGCGTCTGAGCGCCGTGTTCGACCGCTTCAAGACCCTGAAGCCGGGAGACATGGAAGGCGACGTCGACCTGTGGCGTGAGATGGAAGACCGCTACGGCGATTACTTCGAAGGCTGCATGGGCGCCGAAGCCATCAAGAAGCGTCTGCAGGACTTCGACCTCGAGGCAGCCTCCAAGCAGCTGCGCGAAGAGATCGACACGGGCACCGGCCAGCGCAAGGCCCGCGCCCTGAAGCGTCTGAAGGTCGTCAACGCGTTCCTGACCACCGGCAACAAGCCGGAGGCCATGGTGCTCGACGTGATCCCGGTCA
>OLVP01000122.1_pt1 | contig 67806 bp, 59 predicted proteins | sample 1673281 | NCBI WGS metagenome assembly OLVP01 (sample SAMEA3178940, study PRJEB25190) | human gut metagenome | biome: human gut; feature: human-associated habitat; material: faeces | place: Austria | collected 2013
ACCTACCATTTTTACTATTTCGTCCAGTTCTGACTCATCATGTAAAAGACTCATTAACTTTTGTCTTAAAGTAAGCCAGTTCTTATTAACATTTTCCGTAAACCATCCACCTATGCTGTCTACATAAAGGGAATAGCTTGTAAGCCAGTTTATTGCCGGGAAGTGACGCTTATATGCCAGATTAGAATCCAGACCCCAGAATACTTTTACAATACGAAGGGTTGCCTGGGATACCGGCTCTGAAATATCTCCTCCCGGAGGTGATACGGCACCGATAACTGATAATGCCCCGTCTCTTCCTTCTTTTCCCAGGGTAACCACATCCCCTGCCCTTTCATAAAACTGGGCAAGACGACTGCCTAAATATGCCGGATATCCTTCTTCACCAGGCATTTCTTCCAATCGTCCGGACATTTCACGAAGGGCTTCTGCCCATCTTGAAGTGGAATCAGCCATAAGGGCTACTGAATATCCCATATCACGGAAATATTCCGCAATGGTTATACCTGTATATATGGAAGCCTCTCTGGCTGCTACAGGCATATCTGATGTGTTGGCAATAAGAACTGTTCTTTCCATAAGGGAATGTCCTGTTTTAGGATCCTTTAACTCCGGAAATTCATTTAAAACATCCGTCATTTCATTTCCACGCTCGCCACAGCCGATATATACTACAATATCTGCCTCAGCCCACTTAGCAAGCTGATGCTGTATAACTGTTTTTCCGCTTCCAAATGGTCCCGGAACTGCTGCCACACCACCTCTTGCAATAGGAAACAGTGTGTCAACAACTCTCTGACCTGTAATAAGAGGTTTATTAGGTGCCTTCTTTCTCTTGTAAGGTCTGCCTTTTCTTACCGGCCATTTCTGCATTAATGTAAGTTCCTTTTCACCATCTGAAGTTTTTATTACTGCAACGGTTTCAGTTACATCGTAGGTTCCTCCGTTTATTTTTACGATTTCCCCCTTAATTCCATATGGAACCATTATTTTCTGTGTAACTACGGCAGTTTCCTGTACGGTTCCAATAATATCTCCTGCCTCAACCATATCTCCTACCTTTGCCGTAGGAACAAATTCCCATTTTAATTCTCTTTTAAGTGACGGAACCTGAACTCCCCTCTTTAAAAGATTTCCGGAAACCTTCATAATGTCATCAAGAGGTCTTTGTATACCATCATATATGCTGCCTATTAATCCCGGACCTAACTCAACAGACATTGGTGCACCGGTGGATATAACCTCTTCTCCCGGTCCAAGTCCTGACGTTTCCTCATATACCTGAATAGATGCCCGGTCATCATGCATCTCTATTATTTCACCTATTAATTTTTTATCGCTGACCCTTACCACGTCAAACATGTTAGCATCACGCATTCCGTCAGCAATTACCAAAGGTCCTGCTACTTTTCTAATAATTCCCTTGCTATGTTCCATGCTTCTTCCTTTCCTGTCATCAGGTTACCTGTCAACATTTTCTAATTATTTCCAAATACAATGTCAGAGCCTATTGCCTGTTCCACTGATTTCTTGACTCCCAAAACACCTTCTCCGGTGTTACCAAGTACACCGGGAATCAAAATAATTGCCGGGGTTACTCTTTCCCTGTATCTGTCTATTTCTTCGGAAATTTCTGCCGCTAATGATTCAGTTATATAAATAATTGCATATTCATTATCAGCTAACCTTCTAAGTTCCTTTATTGCCAAAACCTTGTCATCTAAAGGAAATATATCAACTCCTAAGGCACTAAATCCGTATATGCTGTCATAATCACCCATTACTGCTACCTTATACATACATTTCCCTCATTCTTTCTCTGATAAACCCGTTATCAAATCCATTTAACTTACATGTTAAAATTATCTTTATGGTCTTAATTTCCATTTCCTTTGCTATGGCATAGGCTATAATTGGGCCTACAGTAAAGGAATTGTATTTTTCGGATTTAATACATTGGACAATTTTGTTATCACACCAGCATTCAAACACTGACATGGATTTCTTTAGTGCATCTACCCCATCTTTAAACCCTGTACTTTCCAGATAAGTACACACACCTTCCATGCCTCCATCTACTGATGCTGCTAAATCCCTTATGCTTATTCCGTCACAGCTAACAACGCATTTTTTTACAAAATCACTGTTTTTGCCTGTGGCGGCACATCTTACTGCAATTTTTATATTAGCAATGGTAACTGTCGTATCGGCATATTTTCTAATTAACTTACTTTCGGAATTTTCTCCCATTTCCTTTATTTTCTCAAGAGCTGCCTTATCAATTATTACATCGCATATCTGTCCGCTTCCTGTCTGAATCAATGTATCTGCCGCTTCCTTAGCCGGCTTTTCCATATTTTCAGGTAGTTTCTGATACTTTCCCTGCCTTATGGATTCCATAATAATCTCCGGAGACAATTTAGTTCCTTCATAGAAAATATTGTCATTATTACTGTCTGTACAAACCTGCTTAATTGCCGCCTTTAGGTTATGATACTCGTCACCTATCATAAGAATATCCATTTCATTACTGTCATCTGATAATTCTTTTATAAGTTTAGATGTATTCTTTTTTTCTATGGAAATCATTTTCTCTAAAGAATCTGCACCATTTCCCCAGCCCTTGGACTTTAGAAATGCAATGCACTGACTGTAATCACTACACTGCAACAGTGCCGTCATATCATCATCAGAAAATAACTTTCCCTCTAATGCCCTTATTCTGGCAACACCGTAAGTATAATCCTTTTCCATGGCATTACCTCCTAATTTCCGGTACCAAATAATACTTTATTGGCAACATCTTTAAGCTTATCTGAATTTGCCATAAACAGAGATTTTACCGTGCAGTTTTCTTCAATGTCACCGTAAGTTAAAATAAATCCTCCATCAATGTTTTCAGGCATTTCATTTATTTTAATTTCTCCGCCTTTTTCCTTTGCTGCCTGATTAATTTCATCCTTAAACCATTGAGGCATCCGGCTTAAATCCTTTTCATTAAACAGGATTTTCCCCTCTTCACATGTTACATTAGCCTTAAATAATTCAAGCATTAGTTTAAAGTATTCTTCACTTTCAAGTTCTAAAAAAGTCTTTTCTGCTTTTTCAATTACTTCATTAATGCAGCTCTGTTTTGCCATAAGTATGGTTTTTCTTTTTCTAAATTCACCACCGGATTTTGTTTTTTCCTCATATAACTTTCTGTCAGCTAAAGATTTTTTATTGATTTGTTCTACCTGTACTGCCACGTCAGCTTTTACACCATCCATATACTCGTTGCAATATTCTTCAGCTTCATTTAAAATCCGGTTTGCTTCCTTCTGTGCCTGAGAATGAATTTCCTGCACAATGTTGTCTAATCCACTCATACACTTCTCCTTTTCAACGTATCTCCTTTAATACCGTCTCCTACAATGAAATTCCGTTAATTGCCAGGAATGAAATAAGAAGTGCTAAAATAGCATATGTTTCAACCATTGCAGGGAATAACATTGCCTTTGCAAACTGTTCAGGTCTTCTTGCAACAATTCCGATACCCGCTGCTGCTGTTTTTCCTTGTGCCTTTGCAGAAATAAGACCTACAATTGCAATTGGAAGACATGCCGCAAGTATTTCAAGTCCCTGAAGAGATGATACCTGTACGGAGGTTCCTCCAATGATTCCGATTTTTGATAATGTAACGAAACCGATTAATAATCCGTAAAGTCCCTGAGTACCCGGAAGTAACTGCATAACTAATACCTTAGCAAACTTTGACGGGTCTTCAGTCATAACTCCTGCCGCCGCTCTTCCTGCTATACCTACACCAATGGCTGAACCTGCACCTGCCATTAACACTGCTAAAGCTGCACCTAATAATGCATAAAATAATCCTAAATTTTCAAAAAAATCTCCAAATGTCATAATTAATTCTCCTTTACATTAATGTATTTTGTATTTTCCTTAAAAGGCTTAAACTCTCTGCTTCCGCCTTCATAAAACTTTCCAAAAAATTCAACGTACTGTAATCTGTTGGTGTGAACATAGGAACCTAAAAGATTAATTGCCAGGTTGAATGTGTGGCCAAATACAAATACCACTATAAAAAGTATAACTCCACCTATACTTTTTCCTCCCATGGCTGCCATGGTGTTAATAACCTTTGCAATTACTCCTGTGGCAAGTCCTAATGCCAATAGTCTTGAATATGACAACAAATCACTGAGCCAGCTGGTTGTGTCATAAAGACTGTAAGCTCCTAATAACAGTCTCTTTATAGGATTTTTTGCCCTTCTTCCTGCCATTAAAAGTATTCCCAACATTCCACCTAATGCCATTACCTTTGCCAGCATATTTATACCTGCCGGAAAAACTATTGTTGTTCCTGAAAGGGATGCAAATAATGATGTTGGAACTAATAGCAATATCAGTCCTATTAAGAACACGTACCATAAAACCACGTCACACAAAAATGCCATTACATCTTTTTGCTTAAGCAGCTGGTATCCCTTTATTGCCAGTCCTGTAAATAAATGTATAATCCCGAAAATCATACAGTATATTAACATTTCCATTGGCTTTTCTATAGGTTCAAACCATAATGCCGGAATGGTTATTGTGGTGTCAAAAAATGTTTTGGCAATAACCTGTATTGCATCTCCAAAATATCCGCCAAATAATATGCCCCATACCAATGTGGAAATTCCACAGTTTTTAAACATTCTAAGGGTCTTTTCCATTGTTGGTGACATTCCCGGATATTTTTTTAGTGCAAACAGACAACCTAGAAATATTATTAAACCATAGGCTGCATCACTTAGCATAATACCGAATAGTACATAATAGAAAAATGCCGTAATGGCTGTGGGGTCGATTTCGTTTTTGCCCGGATATCCGAAGGATGTTACCACATCCTCCACTGCCGCAGCAGTCTTATTATTTTCAAGAAGTACGGGAACATCTTCATCTTCCCCTACCTCTTCCGTATCAATAGCCACAACAAACTTTTTTTCCAGCTCCTCAATTAACTTTCCTGATTTTTTCACCGGAATAAATCCACTAACAAAAAACGTGTGCTTTGACTGAAGAATGGTTCCTACAACCCGGTATTTATCAGCCCTTACAGTGTAATAGTCTGAAACACTTTCTATTGACTGTCTGTTTAATGCCTCCCGGGCAAGTTCAGCCTTAATTTCAGCTATGTCGCTGTATAAATTTTCAATGCGCTTCCCTCTGTTTTTAATTGAAACAGCCGGCGTGTGATGTGCCACCACCTGAGGCCTGGTAAATCCCAGCTGCCTTAACACTTTCTCCGTTTCTTCCGTCTTGTCCTTAATACACATACAGGTAATGTATGTCTGGAATTTATCAGCAGCTACTACCTGAATATATACTTCCTTTGGAAACTCTTCTATTTTTTCAATTTCTGAAATTAAAATCTCCTGGGTGTAACTTCCTAAGATACTTCCTAACATAAACACCGTATCCTTTGTTCCCTGATAATTCATCGGAACATCAAGATTTTTCCATATGCTTAATGCCTTAATTTCATCCTGATACTTTGCAATCTGACTTTCCTTTTCATCAAGATTTTTCTTTTGCTGAATAATCCTGTTCACTAAAGACATTATTTCCTGTTGGTCGCTAATTGTCTTTAAATATTCCGAATCAGATATCTGTTTCTTCCCCTCTAGAGAAGATAACATTGACTTCTTTTCAGGTGCATACATATCTAAAATTTCCAAGGCATTTTCAGCTAAAGAAACATTTCTTTCAAAAATTGAAATCTGGGTAGCCGTATTGGTTTTAGTAAAAACCTCATCTTCCTTATCCTTTTCAATTATCTCCAGACAACCACGTTTTTGTAGTAGCTCAAGAATTTTCTTCCGGTTTTCTTTCATTGCGCATATATTAATTTTTTGCATTTGCAAAACTGCCATAAAAACCTCCTAAAACAATGCATCAATTACAGCTTTTACTGCCTCTGGCTGCCTTTCTGCTGCCTCTTCCTTTAGTTTTATTACCTGCCTGTCAATTTCTGCATTAAATTCTCTGTCTGCCTCGCTGCAACTTTTAATGGTTTCTTCCATATCCCTGCGGGCTTTATCTTTCACTTTATCTGTTTCCTCTTCCCTATATGATTGTGCCCTTATCTTAATGTCATTTTTCATGTTCATTGCATTATCCTTTGCCGTCATTACCGTTTTTTCAGCATCTGACTCTGCAATTCTAATTGCATCCACGGTTTCTTTAATCAATACAGGCTCCTCCTTTCTATCCACATTGTCTTTATAATTTCATTTCTTATCAAGTATGATATATCATAGAATAATTATATACAAGTATCATTTTATAACAGTTGTTGTATATTTTTACTATTTCGTATTTTGTATGCTTTTATTACTATTTTACATAATTGTTTTTATGAATTATTTCCTAAAACAATTATGCGTAAAAGTCCTTTTTTTATTCCTTTTATGACTACGGAGTGACTATTGTATTTCCCCAATCATAATCTATTTCTTTTGCATCCTTATTAACAACTTTAACTATTTTATTAAAAAGATAGTCATGAGCTTCCTTTGTATTCATCTTTACATTTTCATAAAGATTTTTTGCAACATCGTAAATAGAATATTGTGAAATATTGTCTCCATATACATAGGTACCATCATCCAGTACGGCATATGCCCTGACCATATACTTTGATGTAAATTCCTTAGTGGAAAATGCTCCAAACTTTATTGTTCTTACATAATATGTTGCCGTATCGGATTCTCCAAATTTTTGTGCTGCAGTTCCATTAGCGGTAGATTCAAAGCTTGCAATATATTTATTACCACTATTAACGACCATCTCTGATTCCTTAATATTGGTTTTTATACCGTCTACTTCTGACACACCATAAATCAATCCCCACTTTACAACTTGTCCTTCATTTATTTTGGGTTCAACAGACGCAATAGTTCTTATTCCTCCTAATGTTGTACTTATCTGGTATCCCTCTATTTTTAGTTCAGGGCTTGTTACAATATTATATATTGCACCTTTAGGCAAAATTTTGCTTCCATCTGCTGTTAAAAACCTGAATTTTTCTTGATTTCCTGTCACTTTATCTGCATTGGCAAGGATATACATTTCTTCATCATTAGGGTCAACTAACAGGTATTTACCTGTCTTAACAGATTTTATTGCCACCGATGTATCATCTGATTCTTCATTTAAGTTTTCAACTATAAATTTTGACTCATCATCAATGGTATCTGCATTTGCAGTAATATAATATCCATTTGAGCCGTATGCTGCCCTTATATATTTTTCAGTCACTAAAGACTTAAATGAAACTGTACCATCAGAATTATTAACTATACCTATTTGCTCCCAATCTCCTCTACTGGTACTTCTTGCTAAAATAGTTGTATCTTTTGTTCCATTCTTCAACTGGGCATATTTATCATTAGACTCTGAATAAAGAAACATATATCCCTGGGAATTATCTGTTGCCTTTTCAAACTGTATATAGTCCAAATTACATACATGTTCAGTATCTGACTTGAAAATGACATATAAATTTTGTACACCCTTTACTCTTGCTGTATCAACAGAAATTTCTCTCCAATCACTCCAGTCACCTGTATTATCTAATGGAACACTTGCAATTATGGTTCCATTAGTAGAACCAAGCCTTATTTCTATTCTCCCCTTTTTTTCTGCATCTTCTGTTTTTCTTGAATATCTAAGTTTAACTTTTGAACATCCTGTTTTTCCAAAATCAACGTTATAGTATGCAGTGTAATCTCCACTATTAATTCCACCCAGACTTCTTCCTCCACTGGTGTTATCACTGTTTTCAGAAATCAAACCTTTAGTATAGTCCATATCCTCTGCTTCTATAAGTGAATATGCATCTCTTTCAAGTCTGTCAGAATATGTAGGCATATTTGCCATAAGAGATATGGCATTATACGCTGTGTAGCATTCCCATGTTACATCTTCTGATGTTTTCTTATTCCATACACACCATTGCAAATTCTTTGAGTTTTTATTCATCCATGCTATTTTTGCATTGTCCCGGAAGAATGATAAATATTCCGGTCTGTTAAAATCCACTATGAACTTTCTTAAATATCTCATTAAAATTCCACGCATTTTTGAGTTGTCTGTGATATATGCATCTTCCTTAATTAATATATTGTTATAACACAAAGCTTTCATTGTATGATTTACAGCATTGCAGGCATCTTCATAATAACTATTGTCTCCAAAGTGTTCATAAAGCATTGTTGCCGCCCCAATAAATGTCCCCTGATTATATGTTGAGCACCAGTATTCATGCATTGTATCCCAGACATGCCCTATTTCCTCTCCTTCTCGTACATACATAGAACTGTTTCTCCAGGCTGAATACAGTTTTTTTGCTTTTTCATAATAAGACATATCCCCCGTTGCTTCAGCCAGATAGCATGCCCCCACTGTTGCAGGTCCATTAATACAGGATGTTGTATCATCATTCTCATGATTCATTTTCCATATAAGCATTCCGTCGCTTCTCTTATTTGCTCTTTCGTACATTAAATCATAATTATGTTTACCATATGTTAAGTATTGTTCATCACCAAACAAAATATATGCTCTAACCGATGCCAAGACTGCCCATGCCAAATCGTCATTCCAATCCTTCCATGCCCAATCTTCTCCGTTGGTTGCTATAAAATCTTTATAAGTTGTAACAAACATATCTTTATATATTGCTTTACCTGTTGTTTCATAGCCATCAAGAAGTGCTTCCATTATTTCTGCCTCTCCCCAAAAACCATCATCACTACTATGAAATGTCATATACCCTGTTTTTTCATAGTATTTATAATAGTAATCTTTAAACGCATTTACCATGGTGTCATTCATTTCCTCTGTAAATCCATTATATTCCACACTGGTCTTTTTTAACTTCCATATTTGTCTCGGTTCATAATCTATGCTTTTTGCTTTAGTCCACAAACGAACCTGAGCACCATCTTTATCCCTTTTGTCATCATCACTGATAATTTCCGCACATTCCTCCTCACCGTTGTCGTTTTTTACAGCAGACACAATATAATAACAACCTTCATATTTGCCTTCTGTTATAGGAACCAGTTTCCATTTGTAAATATCCGTACCATCATTTCCATTAAAATCCAGCTTATCACCATTACTTTTTCCTGTTATTTTCATAGTTTTGTCTGTAACAGTATTTGTAAATGTATAATATTCTCCTTCTTTCTTTACATTAAATCTCGCTAAGTCACTTAGGGCATCAGTATTCCATACAACGCAATCAGCATAATAATTTGATACATCTGTCTGGGTTATTGCTTTTTGGTTATAGACCGATTGAATAACATATACTCCGTCATTAATTGCTCCTTCATCTTCCGCCTTCACATTTTTTAAACCGTTTTGTCCCGGCAATGATGTTATAATCAATGCAACAGCAAGACACAATATCATTAATCTTTTTTTCATAAAGTATACCTCCTACTTTTTATATATATTCAACATAACACATTTAATTTTTCCAAACAATTAACCCTAAAATATGATACCCCTAAAAGAAATATGACATAACTTCACAAAAATATGACATATTTTTCTTGACAGCGAAATCTAATTATGGTATAAATATCTTTGTTGTGCAAAATTGCAAATAGGGGTGTAGTTCATCGGTAGAATAAGAGTCTCCAAAACTCCAGAGGTGGGTTCGATTCCTACCACCCCTGCTATTTAAAGAGTTCTGAGTCCTTTTTAAAGGTATTCAGAACTTTTTCTTTTTAGGCAGCTTATATTACATTAGCTGCCTCATTTATATTTCTTACACCAACTAATTCAATTCCTTCCGTATTTTTCAAATTTCCCACAGATACTTCAGGCATAATACATCTTTTAAATCCCAGTTTTTTTGCCTCCATTACTCTTTGCTGTGCCTGAGACACCGCTCTTACTTCTCCTGCTAAGCCTACTTCCCCAAAAACAATGGTCTTAGAATCTAAGGGACGGTTTTTGTAACTGCTGATTAATGCCATAACCAATGCTAAATCAAGAGCCGGCTCTGTTATTTTCATTCCTCCTGCAATATTAACATAGGCATCATAATCTCCCATTTGTATTCCCATTTTTTTCTCAATAACTGCCATAAGAAGATTAACCTTGTTGTAATCAGTACCTACAGATGTTCTTCTTGGCATTCCAAAGTTAGTATGGGATATAAGTGCCTGAACCTCTACTAATATAGGTCTTGTTCCCTCCATAAGGCATGCCACCACAGAACCTGATGCATCCTCCGGTCTTCCTGAAAGCATAAATTCAGAAGGATTAAGCACCTGCTTTAGCCCATCCTCTCTCATTTCAAAAACACCTATTTCATTTGTGGAACCGAATCTGTTTTTTACGCCTCTTATAATCCTATATGCGGCATGTCTGTCCCCCTCAAAATAAAGAACCGTATCTACCATATGTTCAAGGACTCTTGGGCCCGCCACTACACCTTCTTTTGTTACATGACCTACTATAAAAACGGGAATGGTATTTCCCTTTGCTATTTGCATAAGAGTATTAGTTGACTCCCTTACCTGACTTACACTTCCCGGAGCCGAACTGATATCTTCCCTGAAAATGGTTTGAATGGAATCTATTACAACTGCGTCAGGCTTTACCTCTGTTATTACACTTTCAATGGAGTCAAGACTGGTTTCTGCAAGAAGCTTAAGATTGTCACTAAACTTTCCCATTCTGTTAGCTCTAAGTTTTATTTGCTTTAAGGACTCTTCTCCTGATATATAAAGTATGTTTTTTCCTGCCCCTGACATATTTCTACATACCTGAAGTAAAAGTGTGGACTTTCCTATTCCCGGATCTCCCCCTACCAAAATAAGTGCTCCGGGAACTATTCCGCCACCTAAAACCCTGTCTAATTCAGTAAACCCCGTAGTTATTCTTTCTTCATCATTAGCCGTAACTTCATTAATAGCCACAGGCTTGCTGTTTAACAGACTTCTTTTTGTCTGCTTACCGTTATTTTTAACCAATTCTTCCACAAAAGTGCCTACTTCCCTGCACCCAGGACACACTCCCATCCACTTTGAGGATTCATATCCGCACTCTTTACAGAAGAATACTGTTTTTCCTGATTTTGCCATATTTTTCCTTTTCCCAATTAGTTTATTATATAAAAAACAATGCTGCTGTACTAATGCAAAATTATATTCACATTAATACAACAGCTTCGTTAATTTCGTACCTGTTTATGCAGCTACAACTTTAACCACGGTCATGCTGCCTTTTTGCAAGTCAACGTCAAATGTAATCTTTCCTCCAACATCAGTTTTAGAAACGCCTAAATCCTTGTCATCCACAAACACACTGTATTCCTTGTTTGATTCTAATTCTAATGTGATCTGTGTCTGTCCTGTACCTTCAACGAAGAAAGTAACCTCATCTGCTGTCTCTTTAAAAACATTTACTGCTGTTCCCGGAATTGATTCATACACAAAAGTTCCGTTTCTTTCTAATTTTGTCATTTCATTCCATGTCTTTACCTTATATAAGTCACCTGCTACCTCAAAATCTGCAAGTTTCTTCTTTTCCGGTAAATCATAATTACCAAAACTAATTGATCCGTTACTTTCTTTTTTGATTAATTCCTTGACTGTTGCCATTTCATCCTCCTGTTCACTGTCACTTTGGTGACCTTTCTCTAGATATGAACATTGTATCATAAAACTACAAATAATTGCGAAAAAAGTATGAATTTTTTATAACTTTTTTTCAATTAATTTTCCTGCTTATTTTCCCTGTCCACCTTAAAGGTTACCTTTCCATTTTTACATGAAACAGTAACTTTATCATTGTTATTTACATTGCCGGAAAGCACCTCTTCTGCTAAAGCATCCTCCACCTTTGACTGAATTTTCCTTCTAAGTGGTCTTGCTCCGAATTTTTTATCATAGCTTTCCTTAGCTATCATATTTTTTAAGGTCTCCGTAAATTTAAGTTCTATTGCCATTTGCTCTTTTACCTGTTTTGCCAGATTTTTAAGCATTATGCCTACGATATTTTTAACCTCTTTTTCAGTAAGAGAATGGAATACTATTATGTCATCAATTCTGTTGATAAACTCAGGCTTAAACATAAGCTTAACTTCTTCCATAACGTCAGATTTCATTTTTTCGTAGTCCTTCTTTTCGTCATTTACAACACCAAAGCCTAAATTTTTCGGATCCACAATTCTGTTTGCTCCCACATTACTTGTCATAATGATAATAGTATTCTTAAAGCTTACTTTCCGACCCTTTGAGTCTGTAATATGACCGTCATCTAACACCTGTAAAAGTACATTAAATACATCCGGATGGGCTTTTTCCACTTCATCAAAAAGAATAACAGAATAAGGATTTCTTCTTACCTTATCACTGAGCTGACCGCCCTCATCATATCCCACATATCCCGGAGGTGAACCTATCATTTTTGAGACACTGTGTTTTTCCATATATTCAGACATATCAATTCTGATAATGGAATCCTCGGTGCCAAAAACAGCTTCTGCCAAAGCCTTTGAAAGCTCTGTTTTTCCCACACCTGTAGGCCCTAAAAACAAAAATGAACCTATAGGTCTGTTAGGATTTTTAAGTCCTACACGACCTCTTCTTACGGCTTTTGCCACGGCACTTACTGCCTCATCCTGTCCTACCATTCGTTTATGCAAAACTTCTTCCAGTTTAAGAAGTCTCTTTTGCTCATTTTTTTCTAATTTAGTAACAGGAATACCGGTCCACATTGATACTATATCCTCAATTTCCCTGTCAGTAATCTTCTGTCTGTTTTCCTTCTCTGATAATTCCCACTTTTCATTTTCAATCTTTACCCTGTTTTCTAATTTGTCCAGCTTCTTTTTAATTTCTGCTGCTGTACTAAAATCAGCATTTCTAACATACATATCCAATTCTAATTTAAGTTCAGCTATTTGTATCTCTTTATTTCTAATAGCCTTAGGCTTCGGATCCTCATGAATACGTTTCTTTGAGCAGGCTTCATCTATTAAATCAATTGCCTTATCCGGCAGATTTCTGTCGTTAATATATCTCATTGACAGTTTTACCGCTGCTTCAATGGCTTCATCAGTAATGTTTATTTTGTGGAAATCCTCATAGGACTTTCTTAGGCCTTTAAGAATTTCTATTGCATGCTCCTTAGTTGGTTCTTCTACTGTTATTGGCTGGAACCTTCTTTCTAAAGCAGCATCCTTTTCAAAATATTTTCTGTATTCATTAATAGTTGTGGCACCTATTACCTGCAAAGTTCCCTTTGTAAGGGAAGGCTTTAATATATTAGAAGCATCCATTGAGCCTTCAGCACTTCCTGCCCCTACAATCATATGAATTTCATCAATAAATATTATTACATTTCCTGCTGCCTCAACTTCATCTATGATACTTTTTAATCTGTCTTCAAATTCTCCTCTGTACTTAGCCCCTGCCACGGTGCCGGTTAAATCAAGACTTATGATTTCCTTGTCCTCCATGTTTTTTGGGACTTTTCCCTCCACAATTCTTGTGGCAATTGCCTCAACGATAGCTGTTTTTCCAACTCCCGGCTCTCCAATTAAACAAGGATTGTTCTTTGTTTTCCTGCTAAGTATCTGCAATGCTCTTTGAATTTCAATATCCCTGCCTATAACCGGGTCTAACTTGCCTTCTCTTGCTTCTTCAGTTAGATTTCTTCCGTATTTTTCCAAGGCTGTTTTTCTGCTTTGTCTGCCATTTCCTTTTCTGTCATCCTTAAAATACTTCTTTGCCTCACTTTGACTGCGACCACAAAGCCTTAATATATCCATACATACTTTCTTTGTATTAACATCATAACTGGTAAGTATTTTGCCGGCTTCACATGTTCTATCTGTAACCATTGCCATTAAAATATGCTCGGTTCCTATTTCCTTAAGTCCCTGCATATTAGCTTCACTATAGGCATTTTCCAATATTAAATTAGCTTTATAATTATATTCTAACTGTCTTTTATCCGGTATAACGTCCTTCGCCCTAATATCCACGTCATAACCTGCTTCCATAAACCCGATAACATCTGAATATGTGAATTTGTAGTGACTAAGCAGTTTAGCCGTAACACTGTCTGCCACTCTGCACATACCGGCTAAAATATGTTCTGTTCCTATATATTTAATTTTACAAAGGTGAGCAATATAATTAGCATAGGCTAATGCCCTATCAGCCTGTTGCGTAAAAACATATTTTCCCATCTGTTCTTCCTCCATCTTATTGTCAGATATAAAGTATAACCATTATTTATGTCAAATATTTAAACTGTTTTTTAAGAAAGGAGTAACTCTAACCTGTATTTTTGTTAGAATCACTCCTTTGTTATTATCTGCTACTTATTAATTAATATCAATAAATTCAAAATCATCATCGTCCTCTTCTTCATCATCAGCAAGCATGGACTTTAATGTTTCTTTTATATCTTCTTCCGTTTCTTTTTGAGCTGCCTTTGTATCATTTTCAATTTTTTCTTCTTTTGAAATTGTCTCCGGTGCTTTCTCCTGATTATCTTCTACTGTTTCAGGAATTTCTTCTACGGTTTCATCCTCTGTAATATCAATGAAAACTTCTCCGTCTTCATCATCTTCTCCACCGTAAAATCCTTCATCAGATTCTAAATCCGAACCAAAAGTAGGCTGGTCACCATAAGTTCTTGTCATAACATCTCTTCCAAAGAACTTTGATGAATCATCTTCCTCTTCCGGTGTAAGCTCATCTGATTCAAGGTTAAATGTAGGAGCCTCTTCATTGTCTTCCTGCACATTCTCCTGTGTATCTTCCGGAATAAATTCCTCTACAGGCTCTTCAATTTCTTCTAAAGGCTCTTCAGAATCAATATTATCTATATCTTCTTCCTCTTCTGCCTTCTTTTCTTTCTTTGACTTCTTCTTTTTCTTTTTAGGACTCTCTTCTTTTGTTTCCTCTACATCAGGCTTATAATTGTTGTCTTTGTCTTTCTTAATCCTCTTTTCCTTTTTGTTTAAACCAATGTTAATACACAGGAAAATCAAAATAATTATAACAACAACCAATCCACACATAACTTTTAAGAAAATATTATATTTTTCCACAAGCTTGTTATAATCTTTTTCAAGGTTATTATAGGCTTTAGCTGCTGCCTCTGACTGATTATTTGCATCATTTGATACTAAATATCTCTGGAAGCACTTCTCATTATCATCATAGCAGTAAAGATTTGTTTCTCCATTCCAGTTCATGGCATAAACTAAATACATTCCCTGCTCTTCATCTAATGCCCAGGCATTTACTTCATTATCAACTATTGTTATTTTCTTCTTGTCATAATTCTTAAGAATACCATCTGTTTTTTCCGGTTTTACAATGGTATACATTCTGCTTTTGATTTTTATATTATACATTGGATAAAATACATCTTTATCCTTGTCATATATATAAAATCCCTTTGTATCATCATTATAAAGGTAAAATGCAGTGATTTTCTTTACTTCGCCTTTGATACATGTATACTTCTTATCATTGTATTTTTCACTTGACTTTGTAAATCCGTCAGGAATATCTGCTTTTGGAAAAGATGAAGATATTTTCATCTGTTTCTTTCCTACTTTTACCGTTGTTTTCTTAGAACTGCTGTCTGTTTTCGGAGTGTCAGATGTATTTGAACCATCTCCATTTTCTGCCTTATACGATTCATCTTCATCAGCAGTCAGCTTAGTTGTATTCAAAGTATATTTCTGAACAGTTCCACTTGTTGATGTTACAGATACTTCTGTTAAGTTTTTTCCTGTATCCATCTTTGTGTTTGCCCACTCTTTTTCAACAACAGCTTTAGATGTGGAATCAGCCGGCACTGCCTCTATCTGAATTTTTTCAGTAGTAGACAACACTGTAAGATTATAAGTATAAGTAGTTGAATTAAAATTCATCTTAACTTCTGTCTTATTTCCTGCTGCATCTACTGCATATACCTTTAGTGAAGACAAATCCGTTGCCTGGTCTGCACTTACACATGTAGCAGTTCCAATAACTAAAACAAATAAAGTTACAACCGTTACCCACAGATTTCTAATTTTCATCATATCATTACCATCCTTTTACAAAAGATTCTTGTGTATCTTTTATTATTTATTCTTAAACCTTAATTATATGACAATTATGCCTCGTCTATAGCCTTTCCTATGTCATTACGCATATATTTATTTTCAAAATCAATTAATTTTGTTGCTTCATATGCGTTGGCTCTTGCTTCTTTAAGGTTAGCTCCCTTAGCTGTAACACCTAGGACACGACCTCCATTAGTAACTATTTTCCCATCAGATGATTTAGTTCCTGCATGGAAAACATAATATCCTTCTTTGTTTTCAAAGCTTTCCAATCCTTTGATTTCAAAGCCCTTTTCATAAGAAACCGGATATCCGTCGCTGGCTAAAACAACACAAACTGCTGCATTATCCTCAAACTCTAATTCAATCTTATCAAGAGTTCCGTCAATACATGCTTCAAAAACATCAACAATGTCATTTTTCATTCTTGGAAGAACTACCTGTGCTTCAGGATCACCGAATCTTGCATTGTATTCAAGTACCTTTGGTCCATCTTCAGTAAGCATAAGTCCAAAGAAAATAATTCCCTTAAATTCTCTTCCCTCAGAAGCCATTGCATCAACAGTTGCCTGATATATATATTTCTTACAAAATTCATCAACTTCCGGTGTGTAAAACGGACTTGGTGAGAATGTTCCCATTCCTCCGGTGTTAAGTCCCTTATCACCATCCTTTGCACGTTTATGATCCTGTGCTGATGTCATAATTTTAATTGTTTTTCCATCTACATAAGAAAGAACTGAAACCTCACGTCCTGTCATAAATTCTTCTATAACAATAGTATTTCCGGCATTACCAAACTTCTTATCAAGCATCAGTTCTTTAACACCATCCATAGCTTCTTCCTTTGTCTGACAGATAAGCACCCCTTTACCAAGAGCCAGCCCGTCTGCCTTAAGAACTATAGGATACTTGGAAGTTTCAAGATATTCCATTGCTGCCTCAGGTGAAGTAAAGTTCTCATATCCTGCTGTAGGAATATTATATTTCTTCATTAAATCTTTTGAGAAAGCCTTTGAGCCTTCAAGTATTGCAGCATTTTTTCTTGGGCCAAACACTCTAAGTCCTGCCTCTTCAAACTTGTCAACTATACCACCAACTAAAGGATCATCCATTCCTACTACCGTAAGATCAATTTCATTTTCCTTTGCAAAGTCAACTAACTTGTCAAATTCCATTGCACCAATATTAACACATTCAGCTATCTGTCCGATTCCTGCATTTCCCGGTGCACAGTAAATCTTATCAACTTTACTGCTTTTTGCAACTGAAGTTGCAATAGCATGCTCTCTTCCACCACTTCCAACAATTAAAACTTTCATCTTTGTCTCTCCTTAAATATGTAACGCCTCCTACCTTCGGTGGTTGGCAATTCGTCGGAAACATTTATAGAAAATGAACTTCGTTCATTTTGTTTCCTACTCAAATAATTCCGTTTGCTATGTCGTTGATGGCCTTTGGTAAAATCTTCCATTCAGCCTGCTCCATAACACGCTTCTGCAAAATTTCCGGTGTATCTCCCGGCAATACTTCAACAGCCTTCTGGTAAATAATAGGACCTGTATCTGTACCTTCATCTACAAAATGCACCGTGGCACCTGTAACCTTAACACCTCTTTCTAACGCTTTTTCATGAACATGTAATCCATAAAATCCGTTACCGCAAAATGATGGTATTAAAGACGGATGAATATTTATAATTCTGTTTCTGTATTTTGCAATAAGTTCAGGCGGCAACACAACTAAAAATCCTGCTAATACAATAAGGTCTAAATTGTATGAATCAATCTTTTCTATTAAAGCATCATTAAACTTTTCCCTGCTTTCAAAATCCTTTATACATACTGATTCAGCTGCTATGCCATTTTCCTTTGCCCTTGTAAGGGCATATGCATCTTTTTTATTACTAATAACTACTTCTATTGAAGCATTTGTAATGTCTCCACTTTTAACTGCATCAATTATTGCCTGAAGGTTTGTTCCTCCACCGGAAACTAAAACTCCAACTCTTAACATAATTCAACACCTTTTTCTCCGGCTTCAACATATCCTAATTCATAACATGTTTCGCCTGCTGCCTTTAATGCTTCCATTGTCTTTTCTACATCTGGTTCATCAATTGCCAGTACCATGCCAATACCCATATTGAAAGTATTGTACATCATTTCCTCTGCAATATCTCCCTCTTTTGCAAGAAGGTCAAAAAGTGCAGGAACCTTGTAGCTGTCCTTTTTAACTACTGCCTTTACGCCATCAGGTAACATTCTAGGAATATTTTCATAGAATCCGCCACCTGTAATATGGCTGCATCCCTTTATTGTAACTCCTGCATCCTTAACATTTCTCAATGCCTTAACATATATTCTTGTAGGAGCAATCAATGCCTCTCCTAATGTCTTTCCTAATTCATCATAATATGTATTAAGAGTTTCCTCTGTCATGTCAAAGACTTTTCTTACAAGGGAAAATCCATTGCTGTGAACACCTGTTGAAGCAATACCAATAAGCTTGTCTCCCGGTTTAATGTTTTCTCCTGTAATTAAATCCTTTTTATCTACCACACCTACTGCAAATCCTGCCAAATCATATTCATCTACCGGCATAAGTCCCGGATGTTCTGCTGTCTCGCCACCTACAAGTGCTGCCCCTGACTGCTTACAGCCTTCTGCCACACCACTTACAATAGTAGCAATCTTTTCAGGATAGTTCTTTCCACATGCAATATAATCAAGGAAGAATAAAGGCTCTCCACCTGAACATGCAATATCATTAACACACATGGCAACACAGTCAATTCCTATTGTGTCATGCTTATCCATAACAAAAGCTAATTTTACTTTTGTACCACATCCGTCAGTTCCTGATAAAAGAACAGGTTCTTCCATTCCTTTAATTTTGCCCATGTCAAATGCACCAGCAAAACCACCAATACCGCCTAACACTTCCGGTCTCATTGTTTCCTTAATGTGCTTTTTCATTAATTCAACTGACTTATATCCTGCTTCAATATCTACTCCTGCCTTCTTGTAATCCATATTAAACTCCTTCTTGTTTTCTCTAATAATTCTTGTATCCGGTTTCTTTTAACCTGGCGTCTTTTTCAACAACAGAATCTTTCATCTCCCTGCTGAAATCTTTTAGTTTATTTAAAATGTCATTATCTGATGTGGCAAGAATCTTTGCTGCCAGGATTCCTGCATTCTGTCCTCCATTAATGGCAACTGTAGCCACAGGAATGCCTGATGGCATCTGTACGATAGAATATAGTGAATCAACTCCTCCTAAATCAGAAGTCTTCATAGGTATACCAATAACCGGCATTGGGAATAATGCTGCACACATTCCAGGAAGATGAGCTGCCTTTCCTGCTCCTGCTATTATAACCTTAATTCCTCTTTCTTCTGCACCTTTTGCCCATTCAAAGAATATATCCGGCTCTCTGTGAGCTGAAATAATGGTCATCTCATAATCAATTCCCATCTTATCAAGGAATTCTGCTGCTTTGCTCATTACCGGCAGATCTGAATCACTGCCCATTACAATACCTACTTTAGACATTTTGCTCTCCTTTTTCTTTTCGATAAATATGTTATTTTTTCAACAATCTTCATTGTATCATAATACTTACAAATTATGAAGAAAAAAATCATACTTATAACGGTTTATTTAACATTTCCGTGCCGTTAAGTACAAATTTTCCATTCTTTATAATGGTAATCTCTTCTCCTGCCTTAGTTACAGCCGTAATTTCACCTATTTCATCATAAGGAATGGTTATATCTGTATGACATCCGAAATATGCCTTTGAAATATCAGTTTTTCTAAGAGCCGATACTTCATTTTCCCTGGCCACGATTTCTTTTCCGTCAGGGTTATAGGTTTTAATTTCTTCCTCATAACTGTAACAGGTATCTCCCACTGCAAAATGAGGACCCATTTTTTCCACAATTAAAATAGGAAGCTTATACACTGCCCCAAACTTTCCTGCCATAGCATAAGCTGTTGTATTAGTACCAATGGCAAATTCACCTATAGGAAGAGTTTCATGATTATATAAAACATTTTCTTTTATATATATTTTATTTTCCTCTTCGCTATCAAAATTGCTACAGTTATAATCTTTAACCTTCCCATCTTCAAAGGTCATTTCAAAATTTTTATATTTAAGTTTCCCTAAATAAACTTCACTTACATGTAATAGTCCCTGAGTTCCCTTAAGCTTAGGCGATGTAAAAACCTCCCCTAAAGGAATGTTTACGTCTGCAAGACAGTTTTCAAAGTTAGTTTCTTTTTCAGGATTTGCCAGTTCATGCATCATAACCTTAATATCTGTTTTGTTCCTGCCCTGACCTTTTACTTTCACATAAACTGCTTTATCTAAGGCATCAATTAAACATTGCTGAACCTTTGCATATTTTTTCTCATCTAATGTGTTAATTTCCACTGTGGCATCGAACATTTCCCTGAAATTCTCACCAAATTCCGGTATTGGGAATGCTATAATGGTAAAACTTCTTTCGTCCCCTTTTATATATTCCTGAACGATTTGCTGATACTCCATGGTAAACTCAACCTTAAGCTTCTGCTGCTTTCCGTCAAGGGAATATGCCTCTTTTTTGTTTTCCGGTTCAAAAGGATTTTCACCAAACACCTCTATTACAGCAGGACCTGCCATTTTAGAAGCCATTTCTTTTCTGTTTTCAAAAGCCTGTTTAGAAACTTCCAGTTTTCTTTTTACATAAGCCTTATCTAAGTACAATGCTTCGTCAAACTTGTGGTCAAACCAGTATTGCCTGTTAAAATTTGTAGACCCATATCCTCTAGGGTAAATAACCGGCTTAAGTCCCATTTTTTCAAAATTTTTAATGGCCGCTTTTACAATTCGCTCAAATCCAATATTATATCTTATATCAACAGTTTCTTTAATTGATAAATCTTTTCCGGTATTAATAAATCCCTTTCTGTACCCTTCCGTGTATACAAAGGCTAAACTGTCGATTTTCTCCTGATCTAATGAATTAAGATATTTTGCCATTTCTATTTCATTATATCCCACGTGTTCTCCGTAATAATATAAATATCTCAAGTCCTGCAGGTCGCTTTTTGTAACAATATCCGTTGCAAAGGTATTGTCAGGATTAATCATGGCATCAACTGAAGCTTCAGTAAAAATCTCAGTATTATCTCTCATAAAGGAACAGAGAGTTTCCCTGACTCCATCTACGGTTATGTCCTCCATAGCCTCAAAATCAACATATATTTCTATAAAAAGTTCAAACCATGATACTGAGATTTCTTCCTGTTTTCTATAAAGATTTCCGATAGTTTTCCTTATTTGTTCATACACAAAACACAGCATCTTTCCATAGTCATCTCCAAGCTTTTTCACTGCGAACTCAGGATTTGCATAGCTTTCACTATAATTTTCATTATATACATCACTATATAAATCATAGTTAATGCGTTCTAATTCCCTAAGCTCTAACTTTTTTATTTCACCGCTGATTATTTTCTGATATATGTTGTCTAAATGACAAATAAACTTTGCAGTTCTTCTGAAATAATCTCCATAAGGCTCTTTTATGAGACTTTCACCGGCAATTTCATTAATTCTGCTTATTGCCATATCATAACGTTCTCTTACGATATCCATACACGCACCTCATTAAATATAAATTAAATACATTCCCAAAACTCCAAGCCATATAACTGCATTGGCAATGGTTCCAATGTATGTATACATCATAAATTTATTCTCTTCTTTAAAGCTGTTTATCCCTACAATAAACCCTGCAATAGATGTAATAAAAGCAAACAAAGTCAAAAGACCTACGTAAATTCCTGCTTTTCCTTTCATTGCCACGGAAATTGCAATTGCCAAAATAATAACCAGCAAGCTCTCAATGGCAATAAGTGTAGAGGATTTTCCACCTTTTGTATACTTTCTAAGAGGAATTTTTTTTGCTTTTTTATCTTCTTTCTCTTCTAATCTTACTTTCTTGCTCTTTCTCACTTATATTTACCCTCAATCTGTTTTTTATGTATCTTTATATGTGCTTTCGCACCCTTGTAAACTTCATTGTTACATAACCTAAAAAACCGCCTATGGTGTTTAAGAAAATATCATCAACATCAAATGCCCCAACCTTTAACAGAAGCTGCGCTGTCTCTATTGCAAGGCTAAAAAGCATGGCAAAAAGAGTAACACTAATAATGTTTTTGCATATTTTCTTCTTTGAAATAGTTGGAAGCAAAAAGCCAAACGGCATAAAACATACAACATTTCCAACTAAATTCGCAATAGTTACATTCCAACCGTAGGTATGCCGCATGTTCCAAAATCTCGTTATTTCTTTAAATAACGTAAGATTGTACCTGTACTCTTTGCTAATCATTGACCTGTCTAAGGTCTCCGATAAAAACATAAAATAAAGTGCAGCAAGCATATAAAGTACAAAAAATAATCTGCCAAAATTTCTGACTCTTCTATCTGTTTTTGTCAACTTGCATCTCCTGACTATTTAGCACCATACTGTTCATAATACTTATCAATTGCTGACTTTATCTCATCGTTAATCACAACTTTTCCGTTGCATTCTCTGTTGTATAAATGCTCCACAACATCTGCCATAGTAACAATGGCATTAGTTTCAAATCCGTAAAGATCCTTTACTTCATCAAGGGCACATTTTTCTCCACCTTTTCCGACTTCCATCCTGTCAAGGGAAACCATAAGTCCTACAATGGTAACATCTGCTGCTCCCTTTACTTTTGGAACTGTTTCCTCCATAGACTTACCTGATGTTGTAACATCTTCAATCATTACCACTCTGTCACCGTCTTTTAAAGTGCTTCCAAGGAAGCTTCCCTTATCTGCCCCGTGATCCTTTTCTTCTTTCCTATCTGAACAATAACGGATTTCTTTTCCATATAATTCATGAAATGCAATAGCTGTAACCACTGCAAGGGGTATTCCCTTATATGCCGGTCCGAAAAGCACATCAAAATCATCACCATATCTGTCGTGTATTGCCTTTGCATAATACTGACCTAATCTGTGAAGCTGGGAACCTGTAACATAAGCTCCTGCATTCATGAAAAATGGCGACTTTCTACCACTTTTAAGTGTAAACTCTCCAAACTTTAAAACATCACTTTCTACCATAAATTCTATAAACTCACTCTTATATGCTTCCATTGTTAAATCTCCTTATTATAAATATTCAATTTACTTAACACTTCCTATCAGATTGTTTATATCTTCAACTCCATGTCTTTCCATATAATCCTCAATTCCTTCAATAACTTCTATTGTGGTATTTGGATTGTTAAAGTTGGCTGTTCCTACTGACACTGCCGTGGCACCTGCTAATATAAATTCAAGAGCATCCTTAGCACTTGCAATTCCGCCCATTCCAATAATAGGAACCTTAACCGCATTTGCCACCTGATATACCATTCTTACAGCTACAGGTTTAATTGCAGGACCTGATAATCCTCCTGTTTTGTTAGCTAAAACAAACTTCTGTCTTTCAACATCAATCTGCATTCCTGTTAATGTATTAATTAAAGACAAAGCATCTGCGCCACCTGCCTCTGCAGCTCTTGCCATTTCCGTTATGTCTGTAACATTTGGACTTAATTTCATAATAACCGGCTGTTTTGCAACCGCTTTTACAGCCTTGGTTATAGCCTCAACCGCCTTTGGATCCTGACCGAATGCAATTCCACCATGTTTTACATTCGGGCATGAAATATTTATTTCCAACATATCAACACTTTCGTGTCCTAATTTTTCCACTACGTCAATGTAATCTTCCGTAGTTCTTCCACAAACATTTACAATGATATTAGTATCATAATTCTGCAAATATGGAATATCTCTCTTGGCAAATAAATCATATCCCGGATTTTGAAGTCCCACTGCATTAAGCATTCCGCCGTAAGTTTCTGCAATTCTCGGTGTAGGATTTCCTTCCCACGGAACATTCGCCACGCCTTTTGTAACTACAGCCCCAAGTCTGTTTAAATCTACAAACTCTCCGTACTCAGCTCCTGAACCAAAAGTTCCTGAGGCAACCATAACCGGATTTTTAAATTCAACTCCCGCAATATTAACTTTTGTGTTCATTACAGTTCTACCTCCTCTGCTAAAAATACAGGACCATCCTTACAAATACGTTTATTGTTTACATTTGAATGAGCATCCTTATCCTTTGACTTACACACACAGGCAAGGCACGCCCCAATACCACATGCCATTCTCTCTTCTAATGAAAGCTGACACTCTATTCCTTTTTCCATGGCATATTCTTTAATTGCCCTAAGCATAGGTGTTGGACCACAGGCGTATATTACGTCTCCCTGTATTCCCTTGTCCTTTATGGCATCAATAACTGTTCCCTTAGTTCCACAGCTTCCGTCTTCCGTTGCAATATAAAGACTTCCGTTTTCCTGCAATTCCTTAGTAAGAAAAAGTTCATCCCTGTAGCCTGCCACAATCTGAACTTCCGTCTTGTCCTTTAATGCTTCTGCCAGTCCTACCATTGGTGGGATTCCAATCCCCCCTCCAATTAAAATAGCTTTTTTATTTTCACGCTGCATAAATCCATTTCCAAGAGGTCCTATCAGTTCAATACTATCTCCTGACCTGTAGCCTGACATTTCCTCTGTACCGCCACCAACAACACGGTATACTATTCTGATTGTTCCGTTTTTCTTATCTATCTCACATATACTGATAGGTCTTGGCAGCAATTTAGTTTTATCCTTACAGTAAATTGAAACAAACTGCCCTGCAACTGCACTGTCTGCCGCCTTTGTTTTTATTATCATGCTGTAAATTCCGGTACCAATGCATTCCTGACTGACAACAACTGCTTTTTCCTTTTCTCTCATAACTAATCCATCCTTATTAAAATTTCACTAGAAAATTGAATTAATATCCTCAATCATATCTATAACTGCCTGACGTGATGCATCGGCATAATTTAATTCTCCAAATTTGGCATATTTATCCTGCTTGTATGCACATATAATTCCTCTTGAAGAGTTTACAATGGCACCAAGTCCGTCCTCGTTGAAATATGGTTTTAAGCCTTCTGCAGTTCCACCTTGTGCTCCGTATCCCGGTACCAGAATGTAGCTCTTTGGCATAATTTTTCTTAAAACTTTTCCCATTTCCGGATATGTGGCTCCTACAACTGCACCAATGTAGCTGTATTCATCACCCATGTGCTCCTGACCCCATTTTGCCACATATTCACCAACAAGCTCATACAAAGGCTTTCCATCAATTAATCTGTCCTGAAACTCTCCACTTGATGGATTTGAAGTTTTAACTAGAATAAATAATCCCTTGTTTTCTTCCTTACATACATCAATAAAAGGCTTGATTCCATCTGTTCCAAGATATGGATTAACTGTGGCAAAATCTTCATCAAACAAAGAATATGTTTTGCTTCCAACCTGAACCTTTCCAAGATGACCTGTAGCATATGCTGCTGATGTGGAGCCAATATCTCCACGCTTTACATCTCCTATTACAACTAAGTCTTTTTCCTTTGCGTAATCTACAGTCTTTTTAAATGCCACAAGTCCCGGAATACCAAACTGCTCATACATGGCTATCTGCGGTTTTACTGCCGGAATTAAATCATATGTAGCATCAATAATTCCTTTATTGTACTGCCATATAGCTTCTGATGCTCCCTCAAGAGTTTCTCCATATTCCTCAAAAGCCTTTTTTGTAATATGCTCCGGCAAATAACTCATCATAGGGTCTAAACCTACTACTACCGGTGCATTGGTTTCTTTAATTTTTTTAACTAATTTATTAATCATTTTATTTCTCTCCTTTATTGTATACTACATTGCCATTTAAAATCGTATATTCAACCTCTCCGGATACCCTGTAACCGTTAAAAGGTGTATTTTTTCCTTTAGATGCAAATTCATTTGAATCTATAATGTATTCCTTATCCGGATTGATAATTGTAACATCTGCTATGGCTCCTTCATTTAATGTTCCTTTGTTAATTCCAAGAACCTTTGCAGGGTTGTAACTCATTTTTGCAGCCATTTGAAGGGGTGTAACATGTCCTTTTTTTACCAGATTGGTTATGGTAAGTGCCACAGATGTTTCAAGTCCCACGATTCCAAAAGGTGCATGCTCTAAATCCTTCGCCTTTTCCTCTGCACTGTGGGGAGCATGGTCTGTGGAAATAACATCCATTACATCATCGCTTAATCCCTTTATTAATGCTTCCATATCCTCTCTTGTTCTAAGAGGAGGGTTCATTTTGAAATTAGCATCATTAGAAGTAATATCATCACTGCACATGGAAAAATGATGAGGGCACACCTCTGCGGTAACCTTTACTCCCTCTTCCTTAGCACGTCTTACCATTTCCACGCTGTCTTTTGTGGAACAATGGCATAAATGCAATTTAGCACCTGTTTCCTTTGCTAAAAGAATATCTCTTAAGGCTATAACGTCTTCCACTGCATTGCTTATTCCCTTAACGCCTAACTCCTTGGACTTATCTCCTAAGTTAATAACTCCGCCTTCTACAAGGTTTATGTCTTCACAATGTGCCAAAACCGGAATACCCGCTTGTTTAGCATTTTTCATTGCTTTTCTGTATACACCGGAATTCATAACAGACTTTCCATCTTCACTTATGGCACAGATTCCTGCTGCCTTTAGTTCCTCTACATCTGTAATTTCAACTCCTGCCATATTTTTGGTAACTGCCCCTACAGGAAGTACATTGGTAAGCCCTACGGTTTTTCCCTTATCTATAATGTATTTAACTGTTTCCGGCGAATCTACTACAGGTTTTGTATTCGGCATGCAGCATACGGTAGTAAATCCACCTTTAGCAGCTGCCCTGCTTCCTGTTTCTATATCTTCTTTATATGTTAATCCCGGATCTCTGAAATGCACATGCAAATCTATAAGTCCCGGCATTACATAACAGCCTTTAGCATCTATAATCTGATTTGCTTCATTTTCAATATGTGAAGCTTTTTTTACTATGACTTCCTTATCAATCAGAATATCCATAACACTGTCAAGATTTTCTGATGGATTAAGAACCCGTCCGTTTTTTATGAGTATTGACACCTGTAAATCCTCTTTCTTATATATTTACCTTTAAAAGGCATAAAAATCCATATAAAAGTATAGCAAAAAAACACATCCCTTTCAATATAAAGAGATGTGTTCTAACTTTTAATTTGAAGTTCTTTTGTAAATTGTTATTAATCCGTCCACATTATACACCACTTCATACTTGCCTGAAGCAATAATATTGCTAAACTTCTCTTTTTCAGTATCATATCTTGCATCCACTACCAGATAATCAGTATATATGTCACTTTCAAGATGATTCTGATCATATAAAATAAGGTTCTTTGACAAATGTGGCACCAAAAATCCTGATGCACATACTGAAGCATCCTCCGGAACCATGTCCAGTGCCTTATTAAGTCCCTGGTATGTAGCCTTGTCCGCATTATATCTTGATACATAATACGGTGCCTTCTGGTAAATGCTTCCCATAAACATTACACTGGCACATATTACCGAAACAGTTGCCAGTTTCTTTGCCCTGTTTACATCCATATCCGCTATGTTTAATATAATTGCATACATCATAAGTGCTATAACACTAAAATCATACTGGAATGTTATATCATGCATATATAAATATGTTGGCAATAAATTAATGATTATAAACGGAAGAAGTAATATATATCTTGAATACTTCTTTCCTGTTGTAAAAAGCACTGCTGCTACAGGAACAAGCATGGAAATGATATATCCGATTTTATCCATTGAGTTATCATTTGTGTTTCTTATAATCTGACTGATGGCATAACCCGGATTAGCCAAAAGCGTCTCAAATACCTGAATAAGACCTCCATCCTGAGTAAAGTATAAATTTCCAAATCTATATTCCTGTATTCCAAGACCATAGCTGTTTACTATGGCTGTTGCCATAGCGAAGTAAATTGCTGATGCCACAATAAGAATAACACCACGTTTTTTATCCTTCTTTGAAAACAGGAAGAATATCCCCAATATAAACACATAAACCGGTGCATCTTCCTTAACCATCAATGACAAAATTGCAAATATAACAGCTGCAACGTTCTTCTTTTTTTCAACTGCCCAGGCTAACATCAACAGAAAAAATGTTATAAAGCAGTTTTCGTGAATATCATAAAATGTTCCACCTGCTGTTGCCGGATATAAAACATATATCAGTGAAACTGCAATTGCCATCTGGTTAGATAACTTGTGATGTTTACAAAGTAATACTATTGGTATAACAGGAATGGCAACCATAAATGCCTGTATAAGCTGAACTGTTATGGCGTTATCAAATATAAAATATATTGGAAGCGCTATATAAAATATAGGTGAAAAATGCACTGCAAAATGTGAAAGCAATTTATTTCTCTCTACTGTAGTGCTGATGGTTCCTTTTTGCTTCATATATTCATACATTTGAGCAAATATACCAAAATCAAATGTTGAATTGCTATATGTAAGATATCTGTATACCGTAACTACTCCTATAAAGGCAAAGAATAAAACACCAATTACAGCTACAACAATCCATGTTTCTTTTTTAGTTAAATGAATTTTGGCAAAAATATTAAAAATATCCTCTTTCACATACATAAATGCCAAAACTGCAATGACACACAACACTGTTTGGAAACATACATTTCCAATCTGGTTATAATATGATGCATCTCCCCATGAAACGGAATATCCCTGACATGCGCACAAAATTACAAAAAGATACACAAAAGCAAACATAGCCAGTTTTGCCATGGAATCCTTATGTATATAAAGCATGGCCATAAGTGCCATACCTATCACAAATAGACATATGACAACGGCAATATTAGTGGTTCCTCCAAAATTTACATCATTAATGTGCCTGTATGCCCCTCGTATTATTGAACATAACGCCCAACTTCCTACCGCACTTACAAAGAAACCTTCAATGATTTCTTTTTGATACTGTAATAATGATTTGATTTTATTCACTTTCCCTTCCTCACTTATAAAAACTTTTTCTCCATTTTAGCATATATCTTACAACTTATGTGGTAAAATTTTGTTTTTTGATAAAAATAATATTGATTAATGTTTTTTATATGATATACTATGTAGTATTAAATACTATGTTAAGGAGTTTTACAAGTCTATGTATAAGATAATTAGTGACAGTGCCTGTGATTTGTCAAAAAAGTATATTGCAGAACACGATATTACAATAGTTCCTCTTTCAGTTTCATTTGATGGAGAGACATATTACAGGGATTCCATAGATATTTCAAGAGATGAATGTTATGAGAGAATGGTTTCAAATCCGGGAGTTTACCCTAAAACTTCCCTTCCAAGTGTTGACAGCTATTACAATGCTTTTAAGGAATTTACTGACAAGGGTATTCCTGTTGTTTGCTTTACCATTACTCTTATTTTCAGTGGTTCTTATAACTCAGCAATGAATGCAAAGGAAATGATTGAGGAAGAAAATCCTGATGCTAACATTACTGTTATTGATTCTAAGCAAAATACCGTAACTCAGGCTCTTATTATTGACCAGATGGTTAGAATGCGTGATGCAGGAATTTCCTTTGAAGATTCTTTAAAGAAATTAGAGCCTTTAATGGCAAGCGCCCGTATTTTCTTTACAGTAGGTTCTCTTGACTATTTAAAAATGGGTGGTCGTATCGGTAAGCTTGCATCTATTGCCAGCAAAATCGACGTTAAACCTGTTATTATAATGAAAGATGGAGATATCAGCCTTGGGGGTATCGGACGAAACAGAAATAAACTTAAGGCTAAGGTTTTATCAACAGCTAAGGCTTATCTTGATGAAAACGGAAAAGACAATTTCGTGGTTTCCGTAGGATACGGATATGACAAAACAGAAGGTGTCAGCTTTATGAATGATGTAGAGGAAACTCTTGGAGTTAAACTTAATTCTGAAACCAATGTTGCCATTGGTATCGTATCCGGCGTACATACCGGTCCACATCCTATTGGATTAGGTGTAATCAGAAAATATGAAACACTGTAGTTAAACAAGCAACAGCAAAACAGGCAGTCAGAACGTGTTCAAATCACATTCTAACTGCCTATTTATATATCTTCTCTAAATTTCTGTTTTATCTGTCCCACTTATCGCATAGAGACTGTATCTGACTGGTGAATCTTGCCAAATCTTTATTGGTTCCACCTTCATTTCTCTTAATAACAGCCATAAGACGGTTACCTGCTGATACAAGGTTGTCGTAAATTCCATTAGCCCTGCGTTTCTTTGCCTTCTCAGCGATTCGTTGTGGAATACCTTCTTTAATCAACTCACCGGATATTAAATCAAACTCTGTTCCACTATATGGAGCATATGTATCATAACCATGCTGTTTGCTTAACAGTTCTGCAAAAGTATCACACACCTGATCTTCTCCATGAACGACAAACACCTTATCCGGCTTTTTCATCATGGATTCCATCCAGTTAATCAGTCCTTTTTGGTCTGCATGACCACTTACTCCCTTTAAATTTTCAATGTGGGCATTTACTGCAATTTCCTCACCAAAAAGTTTTACTGACTTAGCGCCTTCAAGAAGTGACCTTCCAAGAGTACCTACTGCCTGATATCCCACAAACAAAACAGTACACTCTTCCCTCCAAAGGTTATGCTTCAAATGATGTCTGATTCTGCCGGCTTCACACATTCCTGATGCCGATAAAATAACCTTTGGTTTCATATCTTCATTGATGGCAATGGAATCCTGAGTTGTTACGGAAACATTTAATCCCTCAAATCTCAGTGGGTTAATTCCCTGATTTATAAGTTCCATGGTTTCATCATCAAAACAGTCTATTATATTATTGTTAAACACGTTTGTAGCTTCCACCGCTAAAGGACTGTCAACATAAACCTGAAAATGAGGGAATCCGGGAACCATGTTTTCTTTTTTTATAATTCTTAAGAAATATAGCATTTCCTGAGTTCTGCCTACAGCAAAAGACGGAATAACTACATTTCCACCTCTCTCAAAGGTTTCATTTAGTATTCTGGCAAGAGCTCCCACATAATCCGGTCTGTCTCCGTGTAATCTGTCACCATAAGTTGATTCAATAAGAACATAGTCAGCACCATCCATAGGTGTAGGATCTTTAATAATAGGTTTATTAATATTTCCAACATCCCCTGAAAAAATAATTGTTCTCTTTTCCTCTCCCTCAGTTAAAAACATCTTAATGCTGGCAGAACCTAGCAAATGTCCCGCATCCTCGTACTTCACGGAGATTTCATCGCAGATTTTCACCATACTGTCATAGTCCACCGGAACTAACAACTCGCAGGCTGCCACAGCATCATCCATAGTGTATATGGGTTCATAAGGTGCCTCACCAGACCTCTTTGCCTTTCTGTTTCTCCATTCTGCCTCAAACTCCTGAATATGTGCACTATCACGAAGCATTATGTTGCACAAATCACAGGTAGCTCTGGTAGCAAACACCTGTCCTTTAAATCCCTGTTTCACCATCAGTGGAATGAGACCTGAATGGTCAATATGGGCATGGGTAAGAAAAATGTAATCGATTTCTCCTGCTAAAACCGGCAGTTCCTGGTTTACATAAATATCCTTTCCCTGCTCCATTCCACAATCCACAAGTACCTTTTTGTCACCAACCTGAATAAAATGACAGCTTCCTGTAACTTCATGGTCTGCTCCTAAAAATGTAAGAATCATAACTAGCACCTCCCTATTCGATTTTATCCGAAACTCATAATTTATATAACAGTAATTATACCATTTTCCCCGGAAGGTCGCTATATATATTTTAGCAAATGTGTTAGATTTAATTAGTTAGTTCTGATAATTTATCTGCTCTCCCGTAATTAACGGATACCGTACTAACTTATCCCCATCTAATTTTTCCCTGTGCATGTCTACTGCGGTAATCTGATGATTGTTATAGGTTGTATAATAATAAATCCCCTTGGTTGCATTGCAGCATGAAGTATAAATTGTTATCTCATACTTGCCTTCTTCCACTTCACAGCATCCCCTTTGCTGGTCAACAGAGCCTAGAATATGGAAGAACTGACTGACACTTTCCTCTTCGCCATCTCCTGATACGGAATTCATTTTGGTAAAGGCAACCTTGGCAAATCTTGAAGCTGATGACAAATCCCCCGGAAGCCCCAAAGCTCCCATTCCACGACTGTAGGCATTAAAATCCAAATCCTTTGAAAACTTATTTTCAGGCTGTTTAGGAGATAAATTCATATAATTGTTTAGCATAAACATCTGCTGATCAAAGGGTGGATTGTTGGTAAGAACTCCCACGGGATTGTCATATATATGAAGTCCGTCTGCCATACATTCCACTGTAATTGAGCTCTTTTCATCTGCAATTATCCAATGAAGCTGTGCAGAAGGCAACTGCTCACTAAAAGGTGTTGCCACCAGATTCATATGGGACAGCGCCTCCCTTGCCTCATCTACATTGGAGTATTGTGCCAAAATCCACATAATAAACTCAAACTGAGCCACATTGGTTTCATTTTTCTTAACTTCCTGATACATGGCATTTCCAACAAAATTAAGCCCTGCCATTCCAAGACCTTTCTCATTAATTGCATCATAATATAGAGGATACTCCCCTACAACATACGCCATGCCCATTATGGCATAGTGATTATCTAAAGCCTTTGTATGTCTGAAATTAATTGGATAATTTCTCGGAGTTATGGCAATTTCATCGCCATATGAAAACTCATAGTCCAATGTTCTTCCAAAATAAAAATCCTTTGTTTTATATGTTGCTGCTGTACACATACTGCCTCCTAGTTTATTATTTATTGTATACTTCTTCTTTTTTTATATTCATTTTTCCTACTGCTTTCTAAATTCTATCTCTCTTGTGTCTGCATTCATTTCGTCTACAATTCCATCTTTTTATATCCTTTCTTCTAAAAAGTTCATATTAATAACCTCTCGTATAATTATTTATTTTTCCCCTTGATTTTAATTATTTTCACTCTTAAAATTCCACTATTTTCCCCGTATTAATGACTTTTAATTTATCCTTCATAATTTTATGCATTATCTCATAAGCCTTGTCTCCTGTACAATGTCCTGTGTAAAAAATAGTTTCCATCTTATTTAATTCTTTCGCTATAGCCTCTATATTTGCCACTTCTTCCTTAGTGTACTCACATTTTTTAAACATATGAAATCCGCTTATAACTGCCATAGGCTCATTAGCAAATTCCCTCTTATATGCCTCTAAAATATTTATAATTCCACAATGTGCACACCCTGAAACAAGAATATTTCCCTTCTTTTCACATATTATAAGGCTTTGCTCATGAGAAAAATCATCTGCTATAATTTTTCCGGCTGACTTTCTTAGAAATTTCCCATTCTTCTTTTCTATTGTTACATTAGAAAGCAAATATAAATCTTCATCTATTTGGTAGCTTCCATTTATCGCTCTAAGTTGGGATAAATTCTTTATTTTCTTATTTATTCCTATATATCTGTCCTTGTAATAGCATTCCTCTATTGCATTTTTCTGCATATAAATCTGAGCATGATTATTTATCTCACAGAAAGCAGGCACTCCACCTGCGTGATCATAATGACCATGACTTATAATTACTGTGTCAATTTTCCTTAAATCCACTCCTAATTTTATGGCATTTTCAGTGAACCTACCGGTAGCTCCGGTATCAACTAACACTTTGTGTTGTTTTGTTTCAATATATAATGCAAGACCATGTTCAAAATCACACCCATTATTCCCCGGAGTATCCTCAATTAAAGTTATTACTTTCATGTCAGCTTTCCTTTGCTATATATTACGATTATTGTATTCCATTACAGACATAATAGCAATTGCCATTTTTATTTTTCTCCACCCTAATAAAAATTTCTTTTTATACTTTAATTTTCTTATAAAACACTTCTAATTAACCAAATATTTTTTTATACTCCTTTTGAACCAAAGTCTCTACCAGTTTTAAATTACTCTTTTTAATATATTGTCCATTACCATTATCATCTTTTGTTTTTAAATAATATTGATAAGTCTTTTTTCTTGCTTTTCAATGATACACTCCCAGGATTTTTTCATCTATAGACAACTTAAAGGCAGTTGGAACGCCAATTTCAGGCTTTCCAACTGCCTTCACCACCACTACACTTCTATGTAGTACACACATATATTTTCGTATTTTCCTTCGTCCACCCTAAAGCCGTTTGGTATAACTCCCAACTGCTTAAAGCCAATCCTTTCATACAAATGTCTTGCATGAATATTGGATTCAACTACAGCATTAAACTGAAGTATCTTAAACTGCTCTCTGTGTGCCTGCCCTATGCAATCACGCACCATTTTTTCACCAATATGCAATCCTCTGCTTTTTGATGAAACGGCAAAGCTTGCGTTAGCAATGTGTCCACATCTTCCCACATTATTCGGATGCAAAATGTACATACCCAACACTTCTCCAGTATTTTTATCTACTGCCACTCCACAATAACTTTGTCCTGAGAAAAAAATCTTACCTTTTTCTTCCGTAAGCAAATCCTCCTGTGGAAAAGCAACTCCCTCCTTGACAACTTCATTCCAAATATTAATCATTTCGGGAATATCTCTTTCTTCGTATCTTCTAATTTCAATATCCCTAATCATTGTACCTAATTCTCCTTATTATATTTTATATTACCCGTGTTAACACACTTTTTTCTGATATAATTTATCCTGCCGGCTTCTTTTATAATGAAAAATCCCCCCTGTCATTTACTTTTTCTCACAAAATTTTTTTCTGACATATTATTTTACGATAGGACTTCCATTGTAACCTGTCTTCTTCTAACTGTTATTTCCCAATAATATATCTATTTTTATGATAACAGTTCCATAAGTTCCTCCCTGCTAAATGAAGCATTTCCTATTCCTTCTCCGCCTAAAACCTTGTCTGCTAACTCCATCTTTTTTTCCTGCAGTTTTACAATATTTTCCTCTATTGTATCTTTCGTAATCAACTTATATACATTAACAACATTCTTCTGTCCGATTCTATGGGCACGGTCTGTTGCCTGGTTTTGCACTGCCACGTTCCACCATGGATCATAGTGAATAACAATATCTGCGGAAGTCAGATTAAGACCTGTTCCACCCGCTTTAAGTGAAATACAAAAAACTGATGTCCCGTCTTTGTTAAAACGCTCTACCATTTTCACACGTTGTTCCTTTTTTGTTGCTCCCGTCAAAGTATAAAAGCTTATGTTTTCTTTCTCCATGCGTTTTTGCAGGTTTTCAAGCATAGATGTAAATTGTGAAAATAACAGGATTTTGTGTCCGTTACTTACAGCACGTTTTATTAAATCTATGCACATATCAGTTTTAGCAGATTCGCCCTTATATCCTTCAAATAAAATAGACGGGTCACAGCACATCTGCCGTAATCTGGTCAGTTCAGCTAAAATCTGTATCTTGTTGCTCTTAAATTCCATATCATCTGAATTTTCCAACATAAGCTTCATCCGCTTTACATGAGCATCATACAATTTCTGCTGTTCACCCTGCATCTGCACATACATATTTTCCTCAACCTTATCAGGCAAATCCTTAAGTACATCCCTCTTTAACCTTCTAAGAACAAAAGGTTGTATTAATTTCTGAAGTCTCAACATACATTTTTCATCATTATCCCTTACAATCGGTTGCTCAATCTGCTCTTTGAATCCCTTATATCCAAATAAAAATCCCGGCATAAGATAATCAAATTCGCTCCAAAGCTCGCTTAATCTGTTCTCCACCGGTGTTCCCGTAAGAGCTACACGGAATCCTGAATTAATAAGCTTCACTGCCTTTGCTGCCTGAGTACCACTGTTTTTAATATATTGAGCCTCATCTATTATCTGACAAAAAAATTCGATATTATCATAATATTCAATATCTCTTTTTAACAAATCATAAGATGTCACCAATATATCCTGTTTTTTTGCATCGGCAACAACCTTCCTTCTGTTTTCTGCCGTTCCCACAATCATGATAACATTAAGATCCGGTGCGAACTTTTCAAACTCACTTTTCCAGTTATATACAAGGGATGCCGGACACACAATAAGTGTTCTTTTATTCTCATCTTTTTTTGCCTCTTCCATTTCAGATAAAATAAAGCTTATAACCTGAACTGATTTACCAAGTCCCATGTCATCCGCCAAAATACCGCCGAATCCGTTTTTGTTTAATGCCTTAATCCACCTGAATCCTTCCTTTTGATAGTTTCTTAATACACCATCTAAACTTTTGGGAATTTTAAAATCAAATTCGTCAAAGCTCCTTATGTTATCAACAAGCTTAGTAAATTCTTTACTTTTTCCAACATGTGTATATTCGTCATCCTCCACCTGTTCATACAAAAAAAGTGCCCTGTATTTTGGAAGTTTTACTTTTCCCTTCCTTAATTCGGAATCAGTAAGCTGAAGATTTTCCTTTATTTCCAGCAATTTACCCAGTTCATTATTTTTGACCTCCATAACATTCCCGTTTTTCAGACGATAAAATTTTTTCTTCCTATCGTATCTCGATACAAGTTCAATCAATTCGTTTATGGAAATATCTTCTGTTGAAATTTTTAACTCCAGCAAATCTCCCGATAATGATACTCCTACCGTAGTTTTAGGTGGCTTTACAACATTAATTTTCTTAATTGAATCTGACACATAAACTTCACCCCATTCCTTTAACCTGTCTATGCCTTCTGTCAGGGAATTATATATTTTGTCTTCATCACCACTTAAAACCATTAGTTTTTTCTCATTATCATAAGCATTGCAAAAACTGTTAACCTGATTGGCAACTCCCTTCTCCCACACAATGTCACGACTTAAAATATCCGTATTTTCATCAGTCACCAAATATTCTTTATCACCGTACTTAGAAATCACCTTAAATGTAATCATATCTTTTTCCGGCATATCTACATATATATCAAATTCCGGTTTCTGTAATGCATATTCAGTGTCATCAAACTGATTCATTTTTAACTTACAGTTTTCCCTTAATTTAGGCAGCAGTACACTGCAAAAATCCCTTATATCATCATTTTCAATAAAAGCTTTCGGCAAAGTATTATCGTTACTCTTTAGACACATACTTAAATCCATTACGGAATCCCATTTATAAATATCATTAAAATAAATCAATCTGTCTTTAAATATAATATAGCTGTCTTTTCCTTTAATCCATGCCGGCTTTTGTGCGGAAATATTTATTCCCCCATCGGTGCGTGATATTGTAAATTTATAAATATACTCTTCGTCTACAACCCTCCATTCCGCTTCCCTACTTTTAAAAATACTTGCCTTGAAGGGTTCTCCACCTGTAATCCTTAAAAATTCTTCAATTTCTCCACCATATAGTGCAAGATTTCTTATTTTTTTTGGTGAATATAAATAATATGAATCATAAACTTCATAAGAAGGCACATTACTTTCCACCCAATTGCTTATAAATTTAACTATTGCCCGGGATTTTTTTGTAAATGCACTCATCATATGAATAAACTTAAGATTTTTACCATATGAATACTCTTTTGGTCCCTGATGTTTTTCACAAATTCCACAACGTCTTTAAGAACATATTTGTGCTGTACTCCTATTTTAAATTCAACACTTGCAGAAGTTGTATTCACATAAAAAATTGGTTCTAACTCTATTTTCCCATATATGTCATCCTGTAAAACAGGTAACATTTTTTCTTCCGTACATTTAGAAATCAGCCTCTTCAATTTAGGTGTCGTGACTATTTTCATTCCTTTTTGGATGCCATCTATGGATTCTAGGAAATTTTTCTTTAACTGACTTCCTTCTTTTTCCCGAATCCTTTCCATTTCCGCATATTCTAATGCTACTGCCACACAATGCTTACACATCCCCGGATACTGCATAGATGCCAGACAGTCACATCCATAGTCTGCAATCATGCCATCCTTACCAATCTCCACAAATACACTGTACACATTTCTTCCACTGCCCTCTACCTGTGCATCTGCAAAAATCTCCCCCTCTGCTACTGTTACCTCTAAATCATGAATCCTGCCTTGCATATATATTTCCCTGCCTCTTGAAAAAAATCGGGAATTTGTATACCTTCTTATTGTTTCAACTGTAAACATCTTTTGCCTCTATATCCTTATGTTCCTTCATTCATTCTGCTGTCGGAATGTCTATCCGTTAATGAAATGTCATACTGTAATCAATTCATATTTTATCACGTTTTCTGACATATATCACTATTCATTTAATCGTTTTGATATGATTACTTTTGAAGTAACAGCTTTTTATGTTCCATTTAATAAACCATATACTCTTCACCATAGTAAAAATCCCGGTCACATGTATCATCATACAAATGATCGGGATTTTTTTATATATTATTAATTATTTAATTGTCATGGTATCTTTATACCCTGTAGATTTTTTCATAATCATTTTTTTATACTTCTTTAATGACTTTTTAGGACATTTAATTGTTGCTTTTTTATTAATTCCCTTAAAAGCATTCTTTCCTACCTTTTTTATGTTCTTTCCAAGCACAATTTTCTTTGTTTTACTGCATTTTTTAAATGCATTTTTTCCAATTGATGTTACCTTGTACTTATCTTTGCCAATTGTTATTGTTGAAGGAACTGTAACAGTCTTTAGATTTTTGGCTGTCTTAAGTGAAACAGTTTTCTTTGATGTTGATGTAACTACATAAGTGCCACTTTTTACCTTTGCAACATCTCCTTTTTTAACCTTCTTAACCACCGGATTTGCATCACTGTTCTTTGTACCTTTTTCCTTCACTGATACATCATATGCCGGTAAAACATTTCTACCAACATATTTTTTCTTTAAAATTTACAAATATTTTGTATAACAGCCCTTTTTCCGGCTGAAAAACCACCACATCCAGTGTGAGCATTCTATATATGTAGACCATGCAAAACAAAATCAGCATGGACCATATAATAACCGACATAGCTTTTGGCTTTAATCTTTTTCTGTTTAAAATTATAATTAAAATCATCACCGGCATAATGAATAACGGATGATAATAAAATGCCCGTGAAAAATCCAATTTAAACACAGCCAGCCATGCTCTGGTCATCCCGCAACCCAAGCAGGAAATACCTGTAATATATTTAATAACACATGGCACTCCATTACCAAATACTGTCACACACCCAATAATTAATACAAACAAAATTGCAACAATAATCCTTTGTTTCCCGAATTTATTATGATTTCTCAAGCTTTACCTTTCTTTATATTTTATCTTTTTGCTTAAATTACTACAAATATTTCCTTATGTCAATGGCAAGACTCTCCTCCATATTAATAAGGCGTTTTGCAATATCTTTTGTTTTTTCATCGGCTGCTTTGTACTGATTAAGGTATTTATTCAAAGATTTTACCCCCATATTACACCCGTCGGTTATTAAATCTGCAATGGTTTCATCTGATTCATCCATTACCAGCTTAACATTTGTTTTCATCCATGACATCCCCTTAGCTACAGGATTTGGATTTTTTCCTTCGTCATGGTACTGTTCCAAAAAATTCTGAATTTCATCTTTTAATTTTTCATGTTTTTCCCTGTATTCAGCAAGAATATTCTTAAGTTTTTCATCCTTTACATAATCCAAAATTTCTCCTATGGATTCTACTCCCATTTTTATTCCCGCATCACATTCCCTTAATAATTTAATTGTATCCGGCTCAACCATTATCGCACCTCACTTTTTAATATGTAAATAGTATAAACCGGTACCTCATTTTTATACGGATAAAAATATGCTTTCTGACCGTAAACAGCTTTTTTACATTAAAAAATGATTATTTTTTATTATTTTTTTCACAAAAAATAGCTCTGAAGATTAATCTTACAAAAGGTCCGCAATAAAACATTTGGTAACATATTGCCATTGGAAAATTCATTGCCCATGTTTGTACCCATGTTCCAAAGCTTTTTGTTTCTTTAAATAATATCGTAGCAACTAAACTCATTATCGGACACATTATACAGCAAATGCAAATTGAAATTGCATATGTAATAAATTGTGGTCTGTCGTCCGGTTTCATAACCATAAACGCTAACATTTTTGCTATCTTTCCAACCACAAAAAATTCCAATACAAATGCCACCGGCACCATAATCGGTAACTCATGGGTTGCGCTGATAAATGTCTGTCCCGTTACCCCGCCTGTATTAAGTGTTACATTATATACCACCATTCCATAAACCATAACTGTAGCCATAATAATCGTAAATATTACATCCTGAAATCTGTTTTTTGGCATAAAAAATCTCCTCCCTGATAACTTAATAACTGATGTGTTGTTCGTTATCATCCCGGAGGAGTGTGCGTTTCCAATTATGACCATTAAAAATTGCTAAGTGAGTATAACACATTTTTTTATTTAATGTAATACCCTAATTTAACACCTCTGGAGCATAATTTTCACTATTTGAAATTTTCATCTGATATTTATTTGATTATTTTTTCTCTCTATTTATCAGAAATGTATATAATAATCGCAATGATTCCAATTACAAGTCCAATTGCTATGATAACACCAATAAGCGTACATAACAAAAGTATCAATATCTGTACAATATTGCGAATCTTTTCATTCTTTATATTTCTTTCTATAAAGCACAAAGGCTTTGACATGAATATTGCAGAAAAAATTTCTGAAAACACTTCTAACATCCCTTCAATTATAAAATCAATCATTATATGTCTCCCACTCATCGGTAAAAATATGCTTAATCTCATCAAATGTGTTCTTCACATCTTCTCGCAATCTTCCATATAATCGTTATCTTTTCTACTCCCCCCCAATTGGTAATATATACAGATTTAATCCAAATTAATGTATCTTCTCCGACAATCGTAGTAAGCTTATACCTGTCTAACATATTCTTTATTTTCTTATCCCCCATAACAAATCAGTCATATTATTTACTTTATCAGTTTTTTCATAATGTATTTTATTATGGCAATTAGAACATAAACATATTTTTTCAAGTGCATCAATAATGTTTTTTGGTTCATGTATTTTATTCCCTTTAACTACGTTAATAGTTTTTCTTTATTAAAAGGAATCTATATATAACAAATTATTCCTTACTTTTGATTTTTCATCTGGTTGTAATCTGTTTTCAATTGTGTCATACCTTCAGTATGTGCTTCTAGCTAATTCGGAGTTCTTTTTGTTTGTAACAAGTCCACATTCTTTCTTTTAGGTAAATTTCGACGACACTTTTGACGACACTTTGACGACACCTTTAGTATATAACAAAACTACGCTAACCGCCACAATTAAAATGACATAGTTTCTTTTCAATCATCATTCTTTTGAATCATCTTCTTCACTTCCCTGTCAAAATCCGATTCAATAACTTGAGTTCTATTAAAAATCTGGTATTCCTGTTCAGCCTTATCATTTGCCATCTTTCTCGAAATCTTTCCCCTATCAGGTAAAATCTCATACCTTCTAAATGCCAAAAATTCATTTATGCTTGCCGCGAATTCTTCCATCGTAAATGTATTTTCACGTTCAATCAAATCTTCTATGTAGTCAAAATAACCTGTCACCGCACGCTCCAAACTACGAATTTGCTTTTCATCCAAATAGTTTTTTGCAATAGTTACATCTGATTTCAATACCCGACCATCAGGAGCATTCTTCCATGTAGTAAGCCCCATATGATCCTTTGTATGGTCTGCACTATAATAAACAATTTCTGCTGCTGTCTGTCCCGAAATTGCATAATGGAATTTATTCTGCACCATTGCATAAAACTGATGTGTAATCTCCGCATTTTTATCATAATCAATGCTACACTCAGCAAAAACATCCGTAATCTGTTGCCAGATTCTTCTTTCGCTCGCACGAATAGAACGAACTCTTTCGAGTAATTCTTTAAAATAATCTTTACCAAATGCAGTCTTTCCCTGTTTTAATCGTTCATCATCCAGCACAAATCCTTTTGTCATATACTCCTTTAAAACGTTTGTTGCCCAAATACGAAAATGAGTAGCTCGAATAGAATTCACTCTGTAGCCTACGGAAATGATTGCATCTAAATTATAAAAATTAGTAGAATTAGATTGGGTTTTTCCCTCTATTGCTCCATGTTGAGTGGTTGTTGCAATTTTTGCAACAACCACTTCTTCATCCAATTCACCTGTTTCAAAAATATTCGCAAGATGACGACTAATGCCTGATTTATCTATTCCAAACAATTCCGCCATTGCTTTCTGCGTCAACCAAATTGAATCATCTTTAATTAAAGCATTAATGGAAATATCTTCCTTTTCTGTTTTATAAAGTAAAAATGGAAATTCTTTCATTTGTCAAACTCCTCTAATACAATAAATGGCGGGGAGCCTCCCCGCCGATTAGGTTGGACCTGGGTCTTTCGACCAGCCCACATGTGCAACACTTGTTACACTTACATTGTATGATTATATTAACATGATTGTTTACCAAATTCAAGATTATAGTTGATCGTTGCTCATTCTCTAATCATAACTACCGAGAAAACAGCCTTTTTCTGTTTAGCAGTCAATGGCTTTAAGACACCTTCTTCTAACAATATTTCTATAACAAACGGAATCATTTCTGCCCACGTGAATGAATTGCTATTGTTGTATTTTACCAATCCTTCAAGATGCTTTGGGTATTTCATTTTATTTGCTACATATAATCTTTCATCAACCTTTTTACTCTCTTTAATTACTTTGTCGGGAATAGCAAAATGCTCACTTACAAAAGAATCTAATGCTTCACCCAAATTAGCTTTACTGGTTTTTATAACAGTAACCTGACTTTCATCGTCTGCCACATAGCCTTTTTTTAACAAGTTCAAAAAACTTTCAAGACTTATTTTATCTTTGTTACAATCATTAGATAAGAATGAATACAAATCCTGCCAGTCCTCATACCTGTTACTCCGCCAACTAATTTCTCTGTCACTATACATACAATTATACTGTTTGCTCTGTAGAACACATTTAGCATCTTTCCAAACCTGATCTAACATGTATCCACATCCTGCGTATTTGTAATCATTAATTTTCTTTGTACAGTCATCTGTAACAGTTGCATATGCAATAAAATAACCTCCATCTGGTCTTTTCACTGCAAAATCTTCCCAATTCTGCCAATCACTTCCTATACTGCTAGGAGTCATCATTACAAGATTATATTTCAAATAATTCTTATCATTATCCGGACAAATCATTCCCCAATTGTCTTCTGCTTTATCAAACTTTTCAAATAAATCTTTATATAGATTATCAACCAAAAACTTAGCAGCATTTTTTTTAATTTCAATATTATCAGAAAAATCTTCCCTATCATCTGTAATAAACATATTTGTCAGATACTTTGGATTCTTTGAATTGTCTACCTGGTCAATATATCCCCACTCAACAAGTTTTTTCAACTCACCTTCAATATAAGCTACCGGAACTTCTAAGTCCTTTGCTATATCTGTCATTGTTTTTGATTCATAATAGCAACTCCATGCAATGTTTTGTTTCAATCTTGAGTCAAACATATCCATTGTATCCCCAGTTTTTCCAGGAGTGCCACTGTGCCCCATATCATTAAAATATATTGGATTCACACTTAAATTATTACTCTTTACCATTTTGATTTCCTCCTTCAATCCATTTCGGATATCAGACAAATGCCATTTAACAGTCCCAACAGAAATCCCCAACTGATTTGCAATATCAGTAACAGACATATCTTTATAATACTTCATATATGTAATTGCCCTCTGCCGATTAGATAGCCTACTGATTTGTTTTCTCAAGTTATTGTATACTTCCTCATCTTCTAAACTTTCATATCCGCTTTCATTCATTGGACATACCACCTGAAGAATGTCTATATGCTTATTTCTAACTTCATTATCAACATATTTTGCATAAACGTTGCTTGCTATTCTATATACATATCCATCGATATTTACTATATTCTCCGATTTGAGAAATGATTTATAAAGCTCAAATATAATATTTGAAGCCAATTCTTCTGCATCTGATATATTTCTAACTTTGGACATTGCAAATCCCAAAACCTTCGGCTGATATTTAATTATTAATCTGTCTGCATCCGCCTTATTCACTATTAACCTCCTATGATAAACAAACGTGCACTTTTTCGTTTTTCAATTATATAGTGTCGCTTAGGTTCAATATGGTTGGGTAAAAATTAAGTAGTGTTGAAAACAACACTACCAAATCATTACTACAATTTATTATTATCACTGACTCTTATAAGCTCTTGGCTTTCGAAACTTTCCTAAATCTTCATTCTCACGATACTTTCTTATAATATCTATATCAAATTCAGCATAGACGATTCCTTCGTAGAATTCCTCTGCCACAATAATTGTATTATCTAACACTTCCCCATTCTCGCCCCATACCATTGGATTAAATGCTGCGGAACGTCCCATTCCTGGTGCAGGAGGATTAGCCATAGCCACGCCAACCATATTCTCCATTGCACGTACAGATAGTTCTTTTAGTCGTGGCTCCATGCCACCGCAATTGTTTGGATTAAAAATAATTTCTGCCCCCTGAAGCATCAATTCCCTTGCACTTTCCGGATACTCGCGGTCGTAACATATCATTACCCCTATATTTACTCCATCAAACTCGCAGACTTTAAATTCCTGTCCACTTTCCAAATATCTTTCCCAATCAAAATCACAAGTATGAACTTTTGAGTATTTCAGAATAATATCTCCATTTTTATCAATAATAATAGCTGTATTCTGTGGGTATTTCTCTCCTTTTGTAAAAGCTGTAATAACCACACCTATTTGCAATTCTTTCGCTAGTTTTCTGATTTGAAGCACGTGTTCTTCCTCTTCCGTTACCGCACTATTACACCAATCGATAAACTCAGAATCATTCTCCAGTTCTTCTAGTGGAAGTAATTCTTCCACAATATCCGGGCAGCAATATGCTGTCAAAAAGCATTCCGGAAACAATACAATATCTGCTCCTGATTCCTTAGCTTCTTTTATATATTTCATAGCCACTTTGGTATTGAAATCAATGTCCGGCTCGTTGGCGTCATACTGTACCATTGCTACTTTTAATTTCATATGTTGTCTCCTATCTGTTTATATTTTTCCACATTATTATTGCTATTTTACTTTTGTTTTTTTTATCTATGCTTCGCTATTTGATACTGTCTTTAAATACTTTTCTATCAACTTAGGTTGTATCAGCGGATATGTCCATTCGCTTGGCAATTCATCAAACAAAACAACTTTCTCCATCTCACTGTCCAGTTCATCATCAAACTTATTTATCTCAGCATAATAAAGCATCCCAAACATTTCCTCTCCAGTATCATTTACACGATTCTTTCCAGTAACCGAATAAACACATACAGGTTCTATTGTAAAATCAACAGCTCCAGTTTCTTCTTGCAATTCTCTTATTGCTGTCATATCAATCTGTTCTCCATTTTCACGGTGACCACCTGGCACTTCATATGTATCTCTTTCTTTATGCTTGCAGAACACCCACTTCCCATTTGCCTTGGAAATAATTACTGCAAACTTCAATAATTTATCATCAACTTTGTCATAAAACTGTACTTTCATATTTCTACTCTGTTCTCCGTTTCTTTACTCCATGCGCCGTAAATAAAATTCCTATCTCAAACCCAAATTTGTCTGCTGCTTCTCCTAACTCGTTATCATCCTTATTAAGACTTCTATAATCGAATTTCTTTTCAAATATGATTTCAAATCCGCTTTCAATAAATCTGTCATGCCATGAAGTTTGCTTTTCTGTAAAACAATTCCAAGGTTGCTGATTCATTTTCTCAAATAATTTCAAGATATTAGGTATGTCATTCCACTCCGATTCTATCGTAAAAAACATTCCATTATCGGCAAGAGTTCTATGTATCTCTGCCAACGCTTTTTTATACCCAATGTTTCCTTTTCTAGTATTTGAAAGCCCTATAAAACTACTGTATGCAGGAACCGAATTATCTTTAAACGGAATATCAAATACAGAAAACTGTGTAAATTCGAGTTCGTTAATCTGACTTTTGGACTCTAAATATCTCTTCCATTCTTTCATAACCATCAGGTTTGCATCAGATGCAACACACGGAAATGAACTATCAATTTTCTTTAGTGAAGGAATCAAACCCATACCCGGACCACTTGCCAAATCAACTACAAACTGCCCTTCTCTAATAATCTTATTTAGTAAATCTCTTGATACTTCATTCTCTAAAAAGTAATTATTGTTCCAATTTTTTTCAAAGCAACCGCTTTTCCAAATCTCAACATCTGAATCATCAAAACAATCACCGTCCTCTATATTTCCAAATATATAAATGTCATCTTCTATACTTGACGGTTGTTTTTCTAAAAGATTCTCTATCATCCTCTTGTCCTTTCACTAAATTTTCTGTCTAAACAAATAAAAATCAATCCTATTTCAGTTCCTCAATCCAAGTGCCATCTATCTTTCTAAAGAAGTACTCACTCAAATCATCATTTTCAAAAACTTCAAGCATCTTTTCCATGCCATAAGCAAACTTGCTTTTATCTATTTCGTCCAAGGAAACCCAATATACTTTTCCCTCATCCGACGATTTAACTTCGCCATTAAATTGATTTGTTTTGTATAGTAAAACTGCATATCTTGTACCGTTATCATTAATCCAATCTTTAATTCCACATAATTGTGGAGCTGATATCTTTAACCCAGTCTCCTCCAAAACTTCTCTTACCACTGCATCTGTAAATGATTCCCCCTTTTCAACATGACCTCCGGGAAAAGTGATTCCACTGTAATCATCATCAACTTTCTCTTGAACTAATACTTCCGAGTCATTGTAAATCATACACATATTCATCAATACAACTTCTTCAATTCTTGCCATTCTTATTTCCTTTCAATCTTGCAGTTGCAGATTTTTATTTTCTTCTGCTTTCCAAGGCTACAAATTATTTCTTCAACAGTAATATCTACTATTGTTTTCAAAAATGGTAAATCCTCTTTTTGAGGATTATCAATTCTGAATGTACATCCACAAACTGCATTAAACTCTTTTCCCCAAATATTTTTTCGCTGTCCACGATCACAAGCACCGCATTTACCGCATAAATCAACATAACTCCAAGCCTGTTCTTTTATGTTATTATCAACGTTATATTTTTCAAACCATTCTGAATTCATATTGTCTGACCATACCGTCCAATGGTTGTCTGGCTCTTCTGGATCATGTATTGCTATAAAGCAAACGCACTAATTATCTAACTTAGCCCAATAATATATCTTGTTCTTCCAACATTCACTATTATCACGATAAAATGTAATATTTTTATCTTTTAGATAGTCAATAAACTCTAACGCAACTTCTTGTTCATTTGGTAATAATTCTTGAACAATATAATCTTCAATTTTTTTTGGTTGCATATTATGTTCATTCACTTTCAGAGCATTCAATATTCTCATATATAATTCCTGCCTATCGGCCTCTGTAATAGTAAACTCTTTTTTTCTATTGTAATGATGACCAAACTCTTTATCGACATATTCATTTCCGTTCAGAACGATTGGATTCTTATATCTCGGTCTAAAATGTAGGTGTAAATGTGGATTCGGATTTTCACTCTTGTAGAAATCATTTAATAAGCAGCTCCAGTTTGACAAGTTAGCTCCTAAAGTATCTTTAAAACTACTTTCCAACTTGTCTATGATTCGTTTCAAATCCATCCACTCTTCATCCGTCAATTCTGATAATGAAGCACAGTGACGTTTAAGAACTATAACGCATCTTCCTATATAGTCTTGTTTATCTGCTAAATATACAATCCAGCTGGAACTCTCTGTCAGTTTCCACTTTTGCTCTTCAGCAGTTAAATTACACCAATTGCACATTTCCATATTAATCGTCCTTCCAACTTTTTTATTGTTCCTCACTCCTGGCTCTTATCATTGAATCAAAATATTGATCCGACGCGTCCGAAAAAATTTTAGGAGTTGTTCTCTCGCTATGTAATCCTATCTTATCCCAAGTTGCTGCAAACAATAAATAAGGTTCTAGCGGTAACATACCTTTAACTTTTATCTCTCCGCCATCTCGAACCAAAAGACCTGCTTCAGCAATCTTTTTCATATCAAAATACAAACGTGCTCCTGTGATATATTCACTATTCTCGTCCATTTCAATCCTGTTTTTTTGCTTAGAATTAACAACTATTTCACCTGTTGTTCCATGTCCGAACAAAATATAATCTCTCAGTTCTACCGGATCACCCAAATAGTGTCCTATTGGTTTATCTTCCGAAATTGCTTTCTCTCTTTTTAGTTGATTCCAACTTTTCAAACATCCCTCTTTTAAGATATTTTCATAGTTAGCTCTAGTTGTACTATGAACCAGTACAGTATCCTCATATTCACGCAGATATTTATCAAAAGAAGTGTGTCCTCTATATTCTTCCAAAGCATCTTTATAGTCTTTTTCTGATGCAACAATAATCATATTCTTTCCAGTCGAAGTATTAAAACTAATAAAGTCACCCATAGACATTTTCCAATGCTTATACCTCTTACTAACCTTAAGTGTATAAGCACATCCGTTAATACTTCCGCAAAACATGTTATAGTCTTCATCGTTTAATACGAATATAATCCAAGTAGCATCATACTCCCTGTTTGTTATTGGATTTATTACGTTTTCTTCAAAGTAATCTATTCTGTATAACATGTGAATCACCTTCAATAATCAAGCACCATATTATCATTTTCCGTTTCCATCATACTAATTTTTATTTTACCATACTTCCTATACCTGCGCATTAAGAAAATGCCCTTAACCACGTAGTTAAGGGCATTTCAGTTATCTGCTTCTAACATATTTCTTTTCTCTTTCCGGAGCTTCAACTTTGTCTTCTTTGACAGTTTCCATATACGCCTTAACATTTTCCGCAAGAAACATCCTTGCTTCCTTCTGACGTTCTAGATTACTTTCATAAGCATCTTTAACTCTTTCCAAATCACGAAATCTTCTAATAACATCATCCACATTATCTTCTCCGACTTCACGAACAACTTTGTTGATTTTCTTCTCAATTCTGTCGCATTCCTTTTCCAGTGACATGATGTCACCTTGAAGTTGTTTCTTTCCACCAATGAGTTTATAATCCTTTGAAGATAATCGATTTTCAAGATAGTTAATCTTGCTATAAAGATTATTTCTTTCACTAATCAAATCACTTACAACCACATATACCTTCTTGTATTGCTTATAAGTCTTTTCATCATGAGTTTTCTTTGGTTCAATGATTGCCTTAAACATCTCGATAAGACCTTTTAGAAACTCAATAGCTTTTTCCACTGCATCCAAGAAAACTCTTCCGGCAGATTTGATAAAAGAACTATATGGTAGAGCATTGGTATCAATAAGGTTTGTTTTTACATTGCTAAGTCTCTTTGACGCCTTAATAATCTTATAATACTTAATCACCTTGATATGTTTTGCAGGAACCTTATAGAACAGTGCCTCATCAACTAAGCTATTCCACTCCTTTCTGGCTTCATTTGCTTCCGCAATCTCATCCGCTTTAGGATTATTCTTTCCAATCTTCTTTGTTGGAAGATATAAACCATCATTCTTAAAAACTTTCAGTTTCTCATCATCAGATAGAAGTAGATTCATTTTCTCTGTATACTTTTCCTTAACCTCAGAAAAAAATGATCTTGATTTAAACTCAGGCTTCTTTTTTGAAAATCTGCTATAGTCATAAACTTCACCTTTCTTAATTATGGAACAGCCTTCTCTAATATTGCCATCTGCATCAAGGATTTCTTTCTTAGTTCTGACGTGCTTTCTGGATTCATCATAGAACATATTCCTGGTCGCAATCTTCTCGATACCGTCTTTTAACTCTTCTCGCTCCGAAAAGATAAGATGGATATGAAGATTTGTTTTGGTCTTATTATGATGAAGTGCTGCAATGCAGTTGACTCCATATTCGCGCTGAAAAAAGTCTGTAAAACTCTTCAGTACCCGTTGCTTATTAAACTCACAGTATGCCTCCGGCAACGCAATGATTAATTCTCGTCCTTCAATGCATTTACCAGAAGAACCACTTTTCTTAAATTCTAAACGATTACACTTTGCAAGCTCGTCCCAAAATGTATCGTCAGTAGTGTTGTATGTTGCGTATAGATTTTCTTGTCTTTTGGGATTTGTAATGTAATCTATACGTCCTTTCAGATTAGGTAATTTGCTAATCTGAATAAATGAATTTCTTGCCATAATTACCTCCTCCTTCGTAATTCATTTATCTAACTTGTGGACGTCGCGTCCACAAGTTGGTGACATCATGTCATCTGTCATGTAGGTATTAGTAGGTAGTGTAGGTATGATATAAAGCTCGATGCAATCGCGAAATGTAAACCCTAAGAGCATAAAATACGTCAGTATTTTGTGCGATGGGTGTATTTCGCTCTCAAACGCCGAGGGCTTTTGTAGTGCCTGACGTTATAGCTTTAATACCTATGTTTCAACTTCTGGACATCATGTCCACAAGTTAAATAGTGTCACCATGTCATTAAATTTTTCTGTGTGTGTGGACTTCCACTTTGGGACATCGTGTCCCAAAGTTTAGATGACATCATGTCATCTGTTCTTGGTTTCCACTTATTGATAATTAACCGGCAAGTGGCACTTGCCGGTCTTTTAGTTGATAAGGGAAAAATCTAAAAAAAAATGATTTTACTACCATCTAAAGTCCGGATGGATACCTGCTAAATTACAAAATTGCTGTTGATACTTTTCCTTTTCAACAGGATCCTTGCACATATGCATTTTCGTGCAAACTTCACCCAGTTCCAACTTATCAAGTTTTTTCTGTAATTCTTCAACAATCTCATCTTTCAAATCAAAATTGTCCATATAGATATATCAGATAATCTTAATAAATAAATCCATACTTATCTTTACATTCTCATATCTCATTGCTTTCTCCTTTCCTGTAAACACAATATAAAAAACTTTATTTTTTAGTTTTCTCATAACTGTTTACAGTTTTTCGTTTACATATTTTCTAAAACTCCCATAAATAAAGGGATTACTCCAAATCGTTCTGTAAACAGTCCGTTTCATTTAACGCTGTTACTGTTTACATCGTTTACAAAACCGCTTGCAGAACAAACTGTTTACAAATACTGTTTACAAATTGCTGTCATCATGTCATAAGTTAAAAGGCAGTTCCACATCATCAGAAAGCTGCATAAAACCATCTTTATCCTCATCAGCTTCTTGATAGTTTTTTCTTCTCCATGCACGCTGTGGTCCATATTCCTCAAATCTATGAGTACTTACTGACTCCCATTCATCTGAAAACTCATTTCTCATAATGGAACCAATTTCCCTAGATTCATAATTCTTAGGGGCTTCATCTTCACGATTAAAAGCTTTCTGAAAAATCATAGTAGAGCATACATACTCTTCCTTAGTCTCATCTAAGAATCTGGCAATCATACCCACCTTAGTATCTTCAGGCATACACATCTTCTGCATTCTAATAAGTTCGTCCATAAGCCTCTTATCAAACACAAGACTTGTTTCTACACCTCTATGAAACTTATCCATGATTTCAGCCCAACACTGTTCAATATATGCCAAGGTTTCTTCCTCATCATCCATAGGATGATGCTCAGCCTTGCTCCTATCAGCAAACAAAGGAATAAATCTTCTGTTTCCCGATCTGTCAAAAGTAAGAAAATCTGCATTGTTGGAAGTTCCAACAAAAATACACTGTCTAGGTCTATCTTCCGGATGAGTTTCGTATGGAACCTTATAAGTTTCGCTCTGACGGCTAAGGAATGATTTGATTTCTTCCACGCTTCTCGCATTACAGGTTGCAAGCATTTCTGCCATTTCTATAATCCAATGACCTTGCATTTTTCTGTAAACATTTTCATCATCAAGTTTTCTAATATCATCAGAAAACCATTCGTTTTCCATAGCAAGCAAGGAAAAGAAACTGGACTTTCCAACACCCTGTCCACCCACAAGACAAATCATATATTCAAACTTAATGCCAGGATAAAATACTCTGTGTACAGCTCCCATCATCATTAGTCTGGTTGCCTCATAGGTATAATCAGATTCAGGAATACCTAAATATCTAGGGAATAACCGTCTAAGTCTTTCTTTTCCATCCCATTCCAAACTTTCAAGTTTATCAACAATAGGGTGGTAATGATTGTTATTACCCACGATATCAATTGCCCTTTTGATATTCTTGTCTCTGGTGATCCCATACTTCTTTTCCATTCGAAGCATGATGTTATTAAAATCAGTATCTGTAAATGTCTTAGAACGCCTGCGCAAGTTCATCTCTTTAACGATGTCTGTCTTGCAGGATAGTTCATTTCTCTTAATGGAATCCTTAAGCATTGGATCATTGTTAATCACATAAATTGCATTTTCAATGGTCTGCCTAATGTTTCCCTTTTCAGTTGTCTTAAGACCGCTCTTAACAGCTTCAATTGCCTTCGTGTCATCTGCAACGGAGGCTATATCTTTAGTTTTTTCATTCATAAGTCTTACCCTCCTAAAATAAATATTGTTTTAGAAAGGAACCCTTGCTATAATTTAAGTGTGTGATAAATATGGCAAGGATACCTTCCTTGTTGCTTAAGTCTTAAGTTCGCAGCTTAAGACTTTTTTCTTTATTCAATTGTTCAAAATAATTAATCATCGTATTGATATCCCTTTACTAAAAAGATTAATTGTTGTTGTCTAACATATCTGCCACACTTCTGGCTTTGTTTGGATATAAATGCCCGTACGTATTTAATGTTATTCCTATATCCTTATGTCCAACTCTCTCTTTAATTAATAAAGGTTCAATTCCCTGATTAATAAGGTATGCTATATGACTGTGACGCAAATCGTGTACTCTAATTGAACGCACACCGGTTTTTGCAACTTCTCTCTGCATTTTATGCTGAACTGCTTCGCGCACAACCGGAAACAATCTTGCATGCTCCGGTAATCCATAAAGACTGTCCTTATATGCTTTGATTTCTTTTTTCAGAAACTTTGGAATTTCAACAGTTCTAATAGACTGCTCCGTCTTAGGACTGGTAACAATATCTTTACCGCCCTCTCTGTGATAAGTCTTATCAATATTAATTCTGTCGTTGTAGAAATCAATATCCGCTTTTGTTAATGCTAAAAGTTCACCGATTCTCATACCTGTCCAAAACAGAATTTCAAATATAACAAAATACTTATCGTCTCTATCAATAGAAGTAATAAAAGTTTTGTACTCATCTACAGTCCAGAAAGTCAAGCTACGCTTACTGTCTTTTCCCATTCTTCTTACTTTCTTACATGGATTATTCCTTAAGTCATATACCTTTGAAGCATGCGTAAATAATGCAGTCAACTGGTTTTGAATCATCCTCATATAAGATTCTGATAAACCTTTAGAATATATTTCATTCTGCCATGCAATAATCTGCGCCGGTGTTGTATCAGACATCCTTGTATCTCCAAAATAAGGAATAATGTAATTGTTAATCATATACCTTTTGCTTCTCTTTGAACGATCCTTCAATTCATTTTCCTTATCCTGAAAATAGGTTTCCACAAACACCTTAAGCTTCATATCAACACTGCCTGACTGTTTTAAGTTGCGCTCTACTTCATACTGCTTCGCCTCACGTTTAGTAGCAAAACCACGCTTTTTAACCTGTTTACGATTTCCATAGACATCATTTTCATACCACTGTGCTGTCCAATTCCCTGTTGCGCTTTCCTTAAATGCCATAGTCTTAGTCCTCCTTAGCATTGATTTTTAATCCGTAAAATTTTTCTTCCAAAAACTTAATTGGAACTTTTCCCTGTTCAACAGAATATCCCTTAGCTTTAAGCTCTTTGTTTAATTCTCTAATTACTTTATAAGAATGAGCAATTGAACAATCTAAAACTTTGCAAAGGTCTTCTGCTGAATATAAATACTGTTCATATTTCATATTTCTTCACCTTCTTTGTGTACGATTTTCGTGTAGGCATACTTGCATTATAATGTACGATTTTCGTATTGTCAATATTTTTCGTAAATCATTTTATTTTTTTTGTACTTTTTTCGTAAATTGTGATATATTATATTCATAATTTACGAAAGGAAGTTTAAATATGGGTGACGGAAAAAGATTAAAAGAAATCCTTGATAAACAGGGTATGAGTGTTCGAAAATTAGCAAAAGAGACAAGCATCAGTCCAACAACACTATATTCTATTATTCAAAAAGATACCGGAATACGTTATGACTTTGCATTGCGTATATCTAATGTATTGAATATTGATGTTGACGACATCTGCTCCGATGCTGGTTTAAAAAAAGAAGATTGGGATAATGAAAATAAAATTATTCTTCCTGAATTGCCACAAGGTCTTAATTCTGTACTTGATGGAAACAGAATTAAACGATATCTTAAGTTCACGTTGTATCCATTAATGGAAATGTTTGGAAAAAACAATATGCCTTTAGTTGATGCTCATTTAACAAATTACTATCAACTAACTGATGAAGCTCGTGCAGAAGTTGACCAATTCATCAACGCGCAACTAAAAATCAATCGCGATCCAGAACGTGCTAAACAAGTAAAATCAATTAAGGGATGGTAAGATAAAAGCTCCGAGATTTTAACAGTCTCGGAGCTTTTATGTTCGTAAAATCTTATATCTTCCAAAATTGACGACACTTTTGATGACACTTCATCTTTTTTTACCTTCTAAAAACGTAAAAAAGGCACTCCCGAAAAACTCCGGGAATGCCCATAAATACTAGGTTTAACCTTAATTATTCAATAATTGTAGCAACCTTACCTGAACCTACTGTTCTACCACCTTCACGGATAGCGAATCCAAGACCCTGCTCCATAGCGATTGGGTGAATAAGTTCAACTGTGATTTCTACGTTATCACCAGGCATACACATTTCTACACCTGCTGGTAAGTTACAAACACCAGTTACGTCAGTTGTTCTGAAGTAGAACTGTGGTCTGTAGTTGTTGAAGAAAGGAGTATGACGTCCACCTTCATCCTTTGTTAATACGTAAACCTGAGCTGTAAACTTCTTATGGCATGTTACTGTACCAGGTTTAGCAAGAACCTGACCTCTTTCGATCTGGTCTCTGTTGATACCTCTTAAAAGAGCACCGATGTTATCACCAGCCTGAGCTTCATCAAGAAGCTTTCTGAACATTTCGATACCTGTGATAACTGTCTTCTGTGTTTCTTCCTTAACACCGATGATTTCAACTTCATCATTTAAGTGAAGTGTTCCTCTTTCTACTCTACCTGTAGCAACTGTACCACGACCTGTGATTGTGAATACGTCTTCTACTGGCATTAAGAAAGGCTTATCTGTATCTCTTTCTGGATCTGGGAAGTAATCATCAACAGTATCCATAAGTTCCATGATCTTGTCGCCCCATTCTGAAGCTGGATCTTCAAGAGCCTTAAGAGCTGAACCCTTAATGATTGGTGAACCATCAAATCCATATTCATCAAGGATTTCTGTAACGTCCATTTCTACTAATTCTAATAACTCTTCGTCATCAACCATATCGCACTTGTTTAAGAAAACAACGATCTTTGGAACACCTACCTGACGTGAAAGTAAGATGTGCTCTTTTGTCTGAGCCATAACACCGTCAGTAGCAGCAACAACGAGGATAGCACCGTCCATCTGAGCAGCACCTGTGATCATGTTCTTAACGTAGTCAGCATGACCTGGGCAGTCAACGTGTGCGTAATGTCTCTTCTTTGTTTCATATTCAACGTGAGCTGTAGAGATTGTGATACCTCTTTCTCTTTCTTCTGGAGCCTTATCGATGTTCTCGAAATCTGTAGCTTCATTTCCTTCAACTCTTTCTGCAAGTACCTTAGTAATAGCAGCTGTTAAAGTTGTTTTGCCGTGATCGACATGTCCGATTGTACCAATATTACAATGTGGTTTTGTTCTTTCAAACTTAGCTTTTGCCATTTTAGTAATCCTCCTAAATTAATATATAAATTATTTTTGTTTGACCTTAATCGGCCAATTCACAAGGCTATCCCCATTATATTTTATAATGGAGATATTTTCAAGCCTTTTAAATATATAATCTCGAAAATTTTGTATCTAGCCTAAGCATTGCTTTGCTATATTCAATTTTCTGCTGTTATATTTTGAATTATTTTGCTCTGCTAGAAGCAACCTTCTCCTGAACAGACTTTGGAGCTGCCTGATATCTTTCAAAGAACATTGAATAGTTACCACGTCCCTGAGTTGCTGAACGAAGTTCTGTTGAGTAACCGAACATTTCTGCTAATGGAACGAATGCTCTAACAATCTTTCCACCACCAATATCGTCCATACCTTCAATCTGTCCACGCTTTGAGTTCAAGCTTCCGATAACATCACCCATGTATTCTTCAGGCATTGTTACTTCAACCTTCATGATAGGCTCAAGTAATACAGGGTCCGCTTTCTGCATAGCTTCCTTAAATGCCATAGAACCGGCAATGTGGAATGCCATTTCTGAAGAATCGACTTCATGGTAAGATCCATCATATACTGTAGCATGTACACCAAGTACAGGGAATCCTGCGATAATACCTGACTGCGCAGCTTCTTCGATACCTTCTCCAACAGCCGGGATGTATTCCTTAGGAATGTTACCACCAACTACTGTAGACTCAAACTTGAATGTTTCTTCACCGTTTGGATCCATAGGCTCAAATTTAACTTTACAGTGACCGTACTGTCCACGTCCACCTGACTGCTTAGCATATTTACTATCAATATCAACAGGCTTTGTAAATGTTTCCTTGTATGCAACCTGAGGTGCACCAACGTTAGCTTCTACCTTAAATTCACGAAGAAGACGATCTACGATAACGTCTAAGTGAAGTTCACCCATACCTGCGATAATTGTCTGACCTGTTTCAGGATCAGTATGAGCACGGAATGTTGGATCTTCTTCAGCCAACTTAGATAAAGCTTCACCCATCTTACCCTGATCATTCTTTGTCTTAGGTTCAATAGCAAGCTCGATAACCGGCTCTGGGAATTCCATTGATTCAAGGATAACAGGATACTTTTCATCACAGATTGTATCACCTGTTGTTGTTACCTTGAAGCCAACAGCTGCTGCGATGTCACCTGAATATACTTTATCAATTTCTGTACGTTTGTTAGCATGCATCTGTACAATACGTCCAACACGCTCTTTTTTATTCTTAGTTGCATTTAATACATATGAACCTGAGTTCATTGTACCAGAGTAAACTCTGAAGAATGCCAACTTACCAACAAATGGGTCAGTCATAATCTTAAATGCTAAAGCTGAAAATGGTTCATCATCTGATGAATGACGAACTACTTCGTTACCATCTTCATCAACACCTGTGATGTCAGGAATGTCTGTTGGAGCCGGCATATATTCAATAACACCGTCTAACATCTTCTGAACACCCTTGTTCTTGTAAGCTGATCCAAGGAATACTGGAACTGCTTCACAAGCTATTGTACCTTTTCTAAGAGCCTTCTTCATATCATCAACTGATGGTTCTTCTCCTTCAAGGTACTGCATCATAAGGTCATCATCTAATTCACATACCTTTTCAACAAGGTTCTCGTGCCATTCATCAGCAAGATCCTTTAAGTCATCAGGTATAGCTGTGATTTCGATATCTTCGCCCTTATCATCTTTGTAATAATATGCTTCCATTTCAAACAAATCGATTAATCCGATGAAGTCATCTTCTTTACCGATTGGGATCTGTACAGGAATAGCATTCTTTCCTAAACGATCAATGATTGTCTGAACTGAATAAAAGAAATCTGCACCCATTTTATCCATCTTATTGATGAATGCCATACGAGGTACATTGTATGTGTCAGCCTGACGCCAAACGTTCTCTGACTGAGGCTCAACACCACCCTTTGCACAGAACACACCAACTGCGCCATCAAGTACACGGAGTGAACGCTCAACTTCTACTGTGAAGTCAACGTGGCCCGGTGTATCGATGATGTTGATACGATGCTCAAGTGCTCCTGGCTTTGGTTTAGTGAACTCTTCAAGTGTCCAGTGACATGTTGTAGCGGCAGAAGTAATTGTAATACCTCTTTCCTGCTCCTGCTCCATCCAGTCCATGGTAGCAGTACCTTCATGAGTATCACCGATTTTATAGTTTACACCAGTATAATACAGAATACGCTCTGTTAATGTTGTCTTACCAGCATCGATATGAGCCATAATTCCGATATTTCTGGTTCTCTCAAGTGGATATTCTCTTCCAGCCAAGGTTTTTTCCTCCTATATTTAGTGTCCTATGCACAACCGGACTCTGTTGCAAATCCGGTTCGCTGCATGAATCAAAAGCAAAGCTGTAAGCTTCTTACATAAACTAGAATCTGTAATGTGCGAATGCCTTGTTTGCCTCTGCCATCTTGTGCATATCTTCTTTTCTCTTAACAGATGCGCCTGTGTTGTTAGCTGCATCCATGATCTCGTTAGCTAATCTCTCAGCCTGAGTTTTCTCTCCTCTGGCACGTGAGAATGCTGTTAACCAACGAAGGCCTAAAGCCTGACGACGATCAGGGCGAACCTCGATTGGTACCTGATATGTGGCACCACCGATACGTCTTGCTTTTACTTCGAGAGCTGGCATTACATTGTTCATAGCCTCTTCGAATACTTCAAGAGCTGGTCTTCCTGTCTTCTCTTCTACTGTAGCAAATGCTCCGTATACAATCTTCTGAGCTACGCCTTTCTTACCGTCTAACATAATGCTGTTAACAAGCTTTGTAACTACTTTGCTGTTGTACATTGGATCTGCTAATACGTCTCTTTTCTGAGTATGTCCTTTACGTGGCACGTTACTTCCCTCCTTAATCATGATATTTGTGGATTAATTCATCGGTACTCACATGTGTCTCTCTAATGTGTTCGTGCGGAATTGTATTCATAAAGTGAAATCCTGCATCTGCAGGTCTAATCCCAACACTAACCTACTTTAGTTCTGTTTGTGATACACAATGTTGCTAAATTATTTAGCAGCTTTTGGTCTCTTTGCGCCGTACTTAGAGCGGGCCTGTTTTCTGTTTGCAACACCTGCAGTATCTAATGTACCACGGATGATATGGTAACGTGTACCTGGTAAATCCTTAACACGGCCACCACGAATCAGAACAACGCTATGCTCCTGTAAGTTGTGTCCCTCACCAGGAATGTATGAAGTTACTTCGATTCCGTTTGAAAGACGAACTCTGGCGATCTTTCTAAGAGCTGAGTTAGGCTTCTTAGGAGTAGCTGTCTTAACAGCTGTACATACACCACGCTTCTGTGGAGAAGAAGTGTTGATTGGCTTCTTCTGGAGAGAGTTAAAGCTTCTCTGAAGAGCTGGTGCTGTAGACTTCTTTACAGATGTCTGACGTCCTTTTCTTACTAACTGGTTAAATGTTGGCATTATTTTCACCTCCTGTTTTATTTTAAGCAGTGCAATCTTATGCACGCTAAAATATTATACAAATCCTTGTCTGTTTTGTCAAGACCAATTTTGTTTTCAATATAATACTGAAATGTCAAGCATTAATTGCAAATTTTTTTCAAAAATTTTTAGTGCGTATTTTACCACAAACATGCACTTTCATATACACCATATTTGTTTTTGTCCCACGACTCCTAATCCGCCTGTAACAGCCGGATTTTTTTAATGATATTTAATTCTCCATGGTTAAATGATAAGTCTCATTTCTTCCTCATACAGCTCCTGTGATGACCTTCCGCCAAACATTGGTCTCGGATAATTATTAAGCCAGTCCTCTACCTTCTGTATGTCTTTTTTTGTCTTTCTGTCAAAGTTCGTTCCCTTTGGTATGTGCCTCCTTATCATCCTGTTCTGATTCTCGTTTGAGCCTCGCTCAGCACTGCAGTAAGGATGGCAGTAATAAACTTCTGTACGTTTCTTTCCTTTTTTATCTTTTTTCTCAATCCCATCACAGTCGGCAAATTCAGTTCCATTGTCTACTGTTATTGTTTTAAATATATCAGAGAAAAGCCTGCCCCACTTGCGTTCAAGGCTGTTTATACACTTCACCACTGATGCAGCTGTGTGATCCTTTACCTTGAATATCTTCTCATACCTCGTTTTACGCTCAGTCAATACAACAAGTGCATTCTTTGACTTTCCCTGCTGTCCCATAACAGAGTCCATCTCCCAATGTCCGAATTCCTCACGCGTATCGATATCAACCGGTCTATGTTCAATGCTTGTTCCTGCAGCGGCTCTCTTTGCTTTTCTATGTATCTTATGGTAGCTTTTTCTTTTCCTCTTTATAGCCAGATTGTCTGCCGTCACCCTCATGAATATGCCGTCATATATGTACTTGTACAAGGTCTGCTTTGTTATAGTCACGCTGAAATTAAGGTTTTTCCTTTTTATATCCAAAAGCGCTGCTTCCGGACTATATCCATCATCTGCTATCTTCTCTTCAATATAATTGGCAAGTTCAATGTCTTTGCCTATCTTAAGGACAGGTCCTTTTGCCTTAAGGTTTTCCTGGTATTTTTCTTCTGCTATGTCTGCACTGTACCTTTCTGTCTCTGTCCAGTCAGAATTCCTGTGCATGTATCTTCCACGCTTCAGCTCCCTGTATATCGTGCTGACATTCACCCTCAGCGTATCAGCCATATCCTTCGCCTTTTCACCACTGAGATACATCTTCTCAATTTTACGGCGATCGGTTATTGTCAGCTGTCTGAATATTCTTCCCATGGTTTTGGCGCCTCCTTTGCATTTTTGTGTTAGAAGTATACCTTAAACCTCATAGTATTCCTATATGCATACTACACAATATTATCTGTTTGGTATATTTCATAAGTTACAAAAATAATATATCATCATAATTCCACGGCATCCGGTAAATGTTACACTCTGATGGACATATGCAGATTACACAGTCATGTTCCCATCATGCACTGTGATCACAAACATATAAAGAGTAATTATTGTATATTTTGCACAAAAATAAGGTGCAGGACTGTTTCATCCTGCACCTTATAAATTCTAAAGCCTCGGTTTATTCTGTTTTACATCCTGTTTATTTTCAATAGTTTTTGCCCTTTGGAATATCTCTGCAGTTGTCTGTCCCGTCAGATCAGCCCACCGGCCCATGCACTCATTATAATGTTCAAGTGCCTCTGTCACATTATCAGATTTATACGATGCATACAGATATGGCGGCTGTGGAACTCCGTCCTTGAATACCTGCATGACTATCTGCTGACGGATAAGCAGTGGACCGGTTCTCATGTGCTCCATGCCGTTCAGCTCATTCTGGAAACGTGCAAATACCTTGTCGTTTCCATTTTCAATCGTAAAACACTGCGCCCTTATATATTTACCGACTATAATGGGATTATCAATATTCAGTTTTGTGTTTTTAATGGCAAAACGTACACCATCCCTGTTTTTCTCAGCAAAGTAATTAGGCATCAATGTAATAACATCCGCACTGCTATAAATGGGTTCTTCATCTTCCTGTATTTCAGCAGCATCTTCCTCTCCATCAATGCCTTTGTTTTCATCCTTGCTTGTTTTGGGCTTACGTATCTGACCTACATATGTAATTGCCTTGTCAAGATATGACATTTTAATTTCATCCGGATCATTTTCAACGTAATTTTTACGAAGGCTCTTAAGGTATTGTATATATTCTTCCCTGTCTTCAGTTCCCGAATATATCCCATCCAGGCGTTTTCTGTCAACGGCAACTCCTGCCATATTTAAAGTCTGCATTACTTCATCTTCAGTCGGACTTAAAACCAGGCTTTCAGGATACGCTTCAATAAGCTTTTCAACGGCCGCCTTTACAGTCTCATTATCCCTCATGGCCGGATAAGCATTCAGTGATGGCACATCTATTATTTTTCCCATTACAATATCTGCCTGCTCATCTTCAATACTGTCCGTTCCCTTAACATGGTAATTAATTCCGATTGCAGGGATTCCGTGAAGTCTTGCCGGGTCAATCTGATTAAATTTTTCTATTGCTTCCTCAACAGTGGAAATATTGTCAATATAAGTGCCCATGCTGTGGAACTCGCTGCTTTCAGCAACAGTAAATGTAATAACCGCATTGACAGTCTTTTTTTCATTCTCTTCGTCTTTCTTCTGTTCTTCCTGAATAGCCTGCGTATTCCCGGCTGTCTGTTGTTCCCCTGAAATTTCTGCATAACGGGCGGCAATGGTGGATTCACTTATAGGCACTCTGCCGGTGTCATTTTCTTTATACCAGGGTTTTGCAACAGCTGCATTCATTTCATCATACCATTTTGTCATACGGTCATTTTCGGGAATATTGTTTGCAACCTCATAATCATGGATTGCATTTATCTTCTCCCTGTATTCATCTGTCAGCTCTATCTCCTGATTAATCTTAGTCTCCTGCACTTCCTGCATATTCACCTCTTCCTGTGCCCTAATGATTTTATCATATTCCAATAATACCCTTTCCTCTATTTTCCGCTGTATCGCAGCTGTAACACCATACACGGTATCCCTGTACTGTCCCTGTGTCTGATACTGTGGCATTTGTACAAACCGTCCCTTTCTGCCTTCCTTTATTACTATGCCGTTAACCGTCATTCCATACATTTTGACCGATGCAATGCCTAGTTTCTGCACTACAGAGTCTGTTTTCTGGTTAAGCGGGGTAATTCTCACATCATCTATATTTACATCCGGTACACTTTCTGCAAAAAGCTTTTCTTTTGTGACATCAAGTACCACTCTGTCTATCTCATTCCTGACCTCCCTGTCATGCGGATATACCACCCCTGAATACCTGTCTCCATCTTTTCTCTGAGGATAGGATACAAACATCATTTCTTTACCAGACTTATCGTCAAACCATTTTCTGACTGAGACTGGAAATTTAAAAATCCCTTCTATTTCTACCCATCCGGTAGCAACGGTAGATGTGTTCTTAATTGAATCAAAATCCACCCTCATATTAGCCTTTATGTTCATTATCTGTCATCTCCATTCCTTTTATTGTCAATTACATAAGCCCTTCTTAAATTGTCCATGTCATCTGTAGGTGCAAGAAAAATATTTATCATCTGCTCTTCATCCAGGCCGTCATCCATCGCATTTGAAATTATTTCTTTTTCTATTTCCTTCAGTTTGTCCCAGTATCTGCCACACAGATCTGCAAATGTATCTCCTGTCCATCCCGTCTTGTCTGTTTCTTCAGCCTTCTTAATAAGCTCTTCCGTATCAACATCATGAAGAAGTGCAAGACCTTTTATCTGCTCCACTTCCTCCTCTGACTCTTTTACGGCCTGTCTGTATAGCTCTGCTATCTCATCCACAGACCTTTTTCTGGCTGAATCAAATGACAGGTATAAAAGGTCACGCTCATCAACCTCGCATGAATATATGGTTCTGTCAGTCTTTGCCATGACCTTCAGCCGTTCAATTTCTTCCCTATCTGTAACGAAATCCAGACATTTATCTCGGGAAAGGGTTATATACCTGAAATTCTTTGCATCATATATGGTACGCACCGGATGTTCGTAGTCACCAAGCGCCATAGCAGCACTGTATCTGTCTTTCAGCCAGTCAGCTGCCGTAAAACCGTATTCCGGCTTGTCAAAAGGTATTGCCTTGGTATCATATATCGGCGGTCTCGACTCTAAAAAAATAATGCACTCTGTCGGCGGCATTCTTCTTACCTGTCCTGGTGTCATCAGCTTTAATTCCGCTTTAGAATATGACAAATCCGAACTTGAATTAACCCCGAATGACAGTCTGTCATCCCTTTTGTCTGCGGTGGCATTGCCAAGCGTTTCTGATATATACTCATGTGTACTTTTTGCCTGTGGTCCGGAACCCAGAAATACAACTGCCGCCATGTTGTCCATCATGATTTCCCACTTCTCGTTCGGATAAATTGCCTTGGCCTGTGCTATGGACTGCAGTATCGGCACCATGCTGATATTTCGGCTTCGTATTACTCCAAGCAGCTTCTCTGTATCTGCCGGGCGCGCACCTGCATAGAACTCATCCATCCATACCTGTACTTCATACGGCAGTGGCCCTTTGATTTCATCGTCTGACAGACGGATAAGTGTATCAAACATCTGCGTATAAAACATGGATGTTATCCATGTGTATGTATTAACATTATCCGGCATAACGAGAAATACAACAGTTGGCTGCTGTCCTATTGTGCGAATATCAATGTCGTTTCCGGAAAATATTCTTTTTACCTCAGCTGTCTCGCATATATTAAGCATTGCAGATATCATAAGCGAAACGCTGCCCTCAGTCTCCGAAGCTTTTCCCTGGAACTTCTTAAATGCCCTTACCGGAGGATAGTTTGCATCATGCTCTGATTCACACTTATTCATAAGGTCAGCAAGCGCATTTGACTCTTCCCCTGTAATATCTGTTGTTTTGACATTTTCCATTGCAAGAAGGCTGATTACGTCATTGAACGTTGCTTTCCTGTTGTTATCCCTTGCATCCAGCCATGCATAATAAAACACAGCCTGCATCTTTAAATCCACCGCATCATCCCAGAACGGGTCAGCTGCGGAGTTTTCCTTTGCCGGTCTGACAGCATCATGCCAGCTTTTTATAATTCTCAGCATGTCCGCTTCTGTCTGAATCCACTCAAATGGATTGTACCTGTCCGACTGCTCCGGGTTTTTGAAGTTAAGCGAGAATATCTGATAACCATTTTTTTCAAATATTTTTCCAAGTTTTCTCTGTGTGTCTCCTTTTACATCAAGAACCACATAGCTTGACCCCATCTGCAGGAGGTTTTGGTGCATTATAGATGTTGTTTTGAATGAGCCTGATGAACCGACAATCATCATGTTGTTGTTTGAAAGCTTTCCCCTTATGCTTACCTTTACATTTTCTGACAGTATCCTGTTATATTTATCGTCAGTGTCCTTAAGCTCCCTGCTTGCCTTTACCGGGTCAAGCCAATCTTCGTCACCATGCTCCATCTCGCTGTGGAAGTTCCTGTAATGAATCATGTAATAATTTACAAAGAAAAACCAGCCTATAAAGCCAATACCTACCCATGCCGGAGTCTTTGAATTTGCAATCTTAAAAAAATGTGTGACCGCCCACAGCATCTGTGCATTATAGTCTCCTTTAAGGTTTGCAGGCGCCACATAAAGACCCGATATTATATATCCAAGCATCAGGAAAAACAAAAGCAGGAAAGCAAATGCTGCCCATGGTGTTTTCTTTTTTTCATATCTTGTTCCGTAATTTGCCATATTTCCTCCAATAAATCCAAGGTGCCGGATTCCGGTACCTTGGATTAAATATTATACCTTCGGGTTTAATATCTTACTGTTAACATTCGGAGCTTTCGGCCTGAGATTCTTTGCATATGCCATGTTCCTTGTGACATTCTCATACTGCTTATGAATATTCTCATAGCTTGCAGTTTTTACATTTCCATTCTCTGCAACCATCGAGGGCTTGTTTTTAGGAATAAATCCCACATAAGTTCTGCCCTCATCTGCCACAAATACATTTTCAACCGGAAGTATGAGATGCTTTTCATTTTCTCCGTATGTGCCCGGGATACGTGATACAAAATACCCTTTTTCACGCATCTTTTTTGATACAGACGTGAAAGCCATATTATCAACCAGCGTCTCCCTGTTTATCGTGACCATTTCATAGTTGCCGTCTTTCTTAAGTCTTGCGAACTCCTCACTGTCGTCCTTCTGCATTACATTTACTTTAGGTCCGGGCACTTCATGCTCCTCAAATTCACTGTTTACTTTCTGATATTCCAAAGAAGCATTGTTTATATATTCATCTTCATTTACCGCTGCCGTGTCCATATATGATTCATTATCCATTTCATATATGTTTCCGGGCTGTTTTTCCTGTTTCAGCATGTCCTCCCGGTACATTTTTATCCATATTTCAAACTTGTTTCTGTCCGCGTTTGCAACTGCTACCTGGCTGTTGTCATTTCCTACCTTAAGGTCTGGAAGAATCGAATAATTCATTTTCAGTGTATTAAAGTCACGACAGGCATCCTCCAGTTCTTTTCCCTCAAACGGAAGATTAAATATTGTATAATTTCCTTCCGTGAAATTTTTCAGATCAGTTATTTCCTTTTTTCCACCGGACATCTGTACCCTTATATGAGATGCAAACCATGACTTGAATATCTGGTCATCCTTATTCATTACTGCAATCTGTATTGTTCCAACCGAGTCATCGACCTTGGGCAGTACACAGCATTTCTTTAGTCCTTTTTCATTAAGCTGTTCAACAGGCGAATCTGCATCTATGCGCTCTTTTAGAATACTGATGTCATTCTGTATCCGCTTCTTTTCACTTTTTTCCGATACGTTCTGCAGCTCAAGTTTAAGGGCTTCGAGCTGTTTTAAATCATTTACATGCTCTGTGGAAACCGGTATGCTGTATATCGTGTATTTTCCTTCTGACAGCTTTGCGAACGCAGCCAGGTCATCCCTGGATTTTACTGAAAGATAGCCTTTATATGCCAGCCTTGCCACAAACTGAACCAGTTTAATCTGCAGCATGTTTGCTGCATATACCATCTGCGTAATACTGCCGGAACTGTTTCTGACACTCATCATCATATGTTCAAATTCTCTGTCCGTATCCATTTAGCTTTCCTCCACGTCCTTGTTTCTGTTCTTTTTCTTCATGCGCCTTATTTTTTCCATCATATCGACAGAAATACCCGGGTGTATGAATTCCTCCATCTCTGCCGGTGTAACCCCCTCTTCAGCCAGGCTTAGCACATAGCTTATCTGCTCTGACTTATATCCTTCTTCTTTAAGCAGACTTATATATTCCGCTATGTCATTTTTCTGTCTGCGTTTCAGTCTCCTACGTTTAAATGATGCTGTTTTTTCTTCTTCATGCTTTACGTCAGCTGTGGCCGTTTGCGGTACTCCTGCATACGGCATGGTCACCGCTCCCTGTGGCGGCTTTATGTCGACAAACATATCACTGAGTTCACCTGTTTTCTTTTCTACTGTCATAATGCTCTCACCCAGCGTATTAATCTTTGCCTGTACCGCATCCGCAAGCTTTGACATGTCCTTAAGTGTATTGTTGCCTTTGCCTATAATCACTCCGCATGCTTTCTGATATCTTATTTTCCTCAGGTAGCCTGCAATATCAGTCTTTCTGTTATCAATCACCTCCTGAACATCCTTGACGGATATCTTATCGCATGCACAAAGGTAAATTTCCCTTAACACATTTAGATTTGTTCCATTCTGCAGTGCAATATTCGTATAATCTGCACTCATGAAGTTTTCACCCTTCAAGAGCTCCATCAGGCAGTTAATTACCTTGTCATTTTCCATTTTTATCACCTCTCCTAGTATAATAATGGTGTAGTCAATCAAGACTACTTGGTTAATAAGTTTCTG
>OLVP01000126.1_pt1 | contig 67024 bp, 58 predicted proteins | sample 1673281 | NCBI WGS metagenome assembly OLVP01 (sample SAMEA3178940, study PRJEB25190) | human gut metagenome | biome: human gut; feature: human-associated habitat; material: faeces | place: Austria | collected 2013
CCATAGGTTTTTCCTCCTGTATCATAAAATATAATATAATTATATCCAATTCCTTCAGTTCTTAACTGACGGGTGGATGATAGTTAGCATAAATTATTCTGCTGTTTTTTCTTCTGTAGTTAACTCTGTTGGAGCTTTCTTTTCTGTTGTCGTCTGCTTTGGCTTCTTTCCAACTTTAAAGGTAAATGTTTTTGTTACGCTTACTGCTGTATATGGATCAGTAATGGTACACTGTACTTTATAAGTACCTGCCTTCTTTGTGTTTACCTTTCCCTTTACCTTCATCGACTTTAACAATGCATCGGATGAAGCATAGGAAGAACTGACATTTACCATATTTTTTATATTAAATGTACTTCCATAAACAATCGTCTTTGTTGCCTTTTTCTTTAAAGTAAGTTTTGGACGGTACGGATTACGGGAATCTGGATCTGTAGGATCCCATCCAGCTCTCTTTTTAGTAGATACCCTTACTTTTGGGCGAGTCGGCTTCTTTAATGTACGTCCTTCTCCAATTACTACCTTTGTTCCAAGACGGCAATGATCATAAATCCACTTGGCATCTGTCACAGCCAGACGGATACAGCCTGCAGAAGCCTGCTGTCCTAACTTATTATATTCCTTTGTGGATACCTGACTTTTATTGATACTATAATAAGGTACAGAATGGAACAGGTATGCTCCGTGGATTCTTGTACTATACTGTCCGTAAACCCCGTGAATCAATGGTCTCCATTTATACTTTGCTGTTGTATTATATGTACCTCTTATTGTTCTATAATTTTTTCCAGTAGAACAATACATTGCTTTTACAAGCTTGCCGGTTTTTGAATTGGTTACGTTAACAAGATTTGTTCTGCGGTTCACATAAATCGTATACTTGCTGGCAGCCTGTACATCCACTGTATTAAAACGGATAAAGGCAAATGTAAAAACAAACATTGCAGCTAGTAGTAGCATTCTCTTTTTCTTCATCTTTCCTCTCCTTTCTCTCTTATGAAATATTGCATCTTGAAGCATTCTTGAAAAATCATTCTGACACTCTCCTGCAAATGTAACATACATCTTGCTGTAAGCATTTTTCAAACACTTTCTGGTAATTACGCAAAACTCCATTTTTATTATATAATTTTTCTCGTTTTTGTAAAGCAGAAGTTTGTAAATTTGCAAATTTGCCCTGCCCGTGCTTCTATGTTATAATACAAATCATAGCAATCGTAACTATAGTGACTCCATTCACAAACAGTATATATATTCGGAAGGTCTTTTTGTGAATCATTTTCCAATAGTTACAGGCAAATTTATAGTTGACATGTACAAAGGAGGTTTACCATGATTGAATTTAACCATTTTAACTTTAATGTTCTTAATTTAGAAAAGAGTATCGCTTTTTATAAAGAAGCAATTGGTCTTTCTGTTGTCCGCGAAAAGGATTCCAGTGACGGAAGCTTCAAGATTGTATATCTTGGAGACGGACGTACCGGCTTTACTCTTGAATTGACCTGGATGCGCGACAGAAAAGAGCCTTATAACCTTGGAGATGAAGAATTCCATCTTGCATTCAAGACAGATGAGTATGATGCTTTTCATAAGAAACATGAAGAGATGGGATGCATTTGCTACGAAAATCCTTCTATGGGAATCTATTTTATCAATGATCCAGACGGATATTGGATTGAAATCGTTCCGGTAAGATAACTTTTTCATCCATATGACAGGATATACTTATGAATTATAATGAACCATCTATAAAAAAGAAACGAGAAGAACTTTCATCCCCAAAGAAAAGAAGACGAACAACCGCTTCGGCAGTTGCTTTTCGTGTTATTTTATTTCTTATTTGTGCGATATGTGTCAGTGGAGCCGGATTAGCTTACGGCTCCTTTAAAGGTATTATCGCCAGTGCACCTAAAAATGTCTCTCTTTCACCAAAATATTCTTCTACGATTATCTATGACGATAATAATAAAGCAGTGCAGCCTCTTCATGATTATTCCTCTAATCGGATTAAGGTAAAGTCTGAGGAGCTTCCGGATAATCTGAAAAATGCTTTTATTGCTATTGAAGATGAACGTTTTTATGAACATGACGGTGTTGATTTTAAGGGGATTTTGCGTGCTTTGTGGACAGATCTGCGCAATGGTTCCACCTCACAGGGAGCCAGCACACTGACACAGCAGCTTATTAAGAATAATGTATTTGAAGCTGGCGGTGAAAGTAATATCATTGCAAAGATTAAACGAAAGATTCAGGAACAGTATCTTGCAATTAATGCAGAAAAAACAAAGCCAAAAGAAGAGATTCTTACCGACTACCTAAATACCATTAATTTAGGTAAAGGTAATCTTGGGGTGGAAACCGCTTCCAAATATTATTTTGGCAAGTCAGCAAAGAACCTCACCTTATCGGAATGTGCCGTTTTAGCTGGAATCACAAAAAATCCGACTTACTTAAATCCGGTAGATTATCCTGAGGCGAATGATGCACGTCGTAAACTAATTCTAAAAAAGATGTATCAATTAAATTATATTTCTGCGAAAGAATACCAGCAGGCTTCTGAGGATAACGTTTACGCAAAGATTAAGAGCCATACCGCCAAGGGAAACAAAAATTCTGTATATTCCTATTTTACAGATGCGCTTATCACCCAGATTGTCGCTGATCTTCAGGAACAAAAGGGATATACGCAATCGCAGGCTTACCAGCTTGTTTATCGCGGTGGTCTGAAAATTTATTCTACACAAAACACAAAGCTACAAAAGATTGCAGATTCTGTTATTAATAATCCAGATAATTATCCGGTAGCTACCAAGTTTTCCTTAGAATATAAACTTCAGGTAACGCATGCTGACTCTTCATCCAGTACTTATACAGAAATAAATGTTGCTTCCTATTTCCGCAAAAAGAAAAAAGATCCAACTTATAAAACGATTTATAATTCAAAAAAGGAAATGAAAGCCGCTGTAAAAGCATTTCGAAAGTCTGTAATGAAAAAGGGAGACAAAAAGAAGGCCGAATCCATACATTATTCTATGGAACCCCAGCTATCTTACTCTCTCATTGATCAAAAAACAGGCCAGGTTAAAGTTCTAGTAGGCGGACGCGGACAAAAGCAGGACGATCTCGCCTTAAACCGCGCAACATCTGTAAAGCGGCAGCCGGGTTCAACATTTAAGATTTTATCTACTTATGCTCCCGCTATTGATACAGGAAGTATGACACTGGCAACGGTATTTGATGACGCCCCATATCAGTATGAGAATGGACAAAAAGTTACAAACTATGTTTCAACAAGTTATAAGGGACTTACAACTGTCCGTGATGCCATCATAGATTCTAACAATATTGTTGCAGTAAAAGCCCTCACAGACCTGACTCCTCAGGTCGGTTTTGACTTTCTGCAAAAACTTGGTTTTACAACTTTAGTAAATAATCGGGTAAGTACAAATGGTACTTATGAAAGTGATGTAAACCAGTCTCTGGCTCTTGGTGGAATTACAGATGGTGTAACCAATGTGGAATTGACCGCCGCCTATGCGGCCATTGCCAATCAGGGAACTTATAACACCCCTGTTCTTTATACGACTGTAAAAGACAGTAATGGCAATGTTCTGTTAAGTAACAAAAAGAAATCTCGCAAAGTAATAAAGAAATCAACCGCCTGGCTTCTTACAAATGCGATGGAGGATGTTGTTAAAAAAGGAACCGGCCGGGCTGCGCAGCTTGATTCAGATATGGCCGTTGCCGCCAAAACAGGTACTACTTCTAACAACTATGACTACTGGTTCTGCGGATATACGCCATACTACACGGCATCTGTCTGGACAGGTTATGACTATAACACTTCTTTTGATAATGATGAAGATTACCATAAAGTAATCTGGAAAAAGATTATGGATCGCATTATCAGCGAAAAGAAACAAAAAGTGAAAAGTTTTCCTTCCAATAAAAATATTAAAAAAGCGGAGATTTGTATCAAATCCGGCAAGAAAGCTCTTCCTAATGTTTGTTCAAAAGATCCTGAAAAGTCAATGGTCCGCACAGAATATTTTGCATCGGGAACCGTTCCGAAAGATAGTTGTGACGCGCATATCGCAGTTACTTTCTGTTCAAAATCTCATTTAGTTGCACAGAAGTTCTGCCCGGATAAGTTCCGCTACACAAAGATTTTCCGTGTTCGTCCAAAACACTCTTCTCATAAGACGGATGATGAACCTTACTTCCTGAATATTGATATCAACAATAAGTGCAATATTCACACGGAAGAATGGCATCAGAAAAAATTAGAGAAGAAAAAGAAAAAACAGGAAGAGAAATTAAAAAAACAACAGAAACAACAGCAGTCAGGGAATGATACTACAGACACTTCTATCAATAACATTGAAAAGCAAATCAAAAAACTGCTAAACTAAAAGGAACTTACCAAAGTTAAACCTACAAGAATATCCTATGTTAGATATATTTTTTCCTCTAACATGGGATATTTTCATTTTCTTTTCTCTTTCACTTTCATATTTTCCAATAAAATATACTTTTTATTACTACTCTGTTTTTCCTGCAAAAAGTTAAACTTAAATTAGTTTTGAAAATCCTTTTTTTGGTTTGTTCCTTATTGGTATTTTCCTTCTGTTAAAAATATAATTATATTATGTATTTCGTGCGACGGATACATAGATACCGGAAAACCATGAGAACAAAGTTTAAAGGAGGATGAATTTTATGTTAGCAAAAGGTTTTTCAAAACCAACTGATCGAGTTGAGCGTCTTAGAAGTATGATTGTTGATGCAGTTCCATGTATCGAGGCTGAACGTGCCGTACTTATTACCGAGTCCTATCAGGCAACAGAAGGACTTCCAATGATTATGCGTCGTGCTAAAGCTCTCGAGAACATTTTAAACAATCTTACTGTTACAATCCGAGACGATGAGCTTGTAGTTGGTACCCTTACAAAAGCTGTTCGTTCCTGTCAGCTTTTCCCTGAAAACTCTTACAAATGGGTTATGGACGAGTTCGATACCATCGAAACCAGAATGGCTGACCCATTTAAGATTTCTGAAGAAGATAAGGCTACTTTAAGAAAAGTTCTTCCTTACTGGGAAGATAAGACAATCAGTGACCTTGCTTCTAGCTATATGTCCGAAAAAACAAAAGAATGTATCGCTAACGGTGTATTTACTGTAGGTAACTACTTCTTTGGTGGTGTTGGACATATTATCATTGATTATGATAAAGCTATCCGTCGTGGTTACAAGGCAATTATTCAGGATGCTGTAGAAGCACTCGAAAGCTTCGACTGCAACGACCCTGACTTCATTCAGAAAACACAGTTCTGCAAGGCTATTATCACCGCATTGTCTGCTGCTATCAACTTTGCAAAACGTTACTCTGACAAAGCAAAAGAGATGGCTGCTGTTGAGACAAACCCAACAAGAAAGGCTGAATTACTTCAGATTGCCGCAAACTGTGAAAAGGTTCCTGCAAATGGTGCTACAAACTTCTATGAAGCTTGTCAGTCTTTCATCATCACACAGATGATTCTTCAGGTAGAGTCCAGCGGACATTCTGAATCTCCAGGACGTTTCGACCAGTATATGTACCCATATCTTGAAAAAGATTTAGCAAGCGGTGCTATCACAAAAGATTTCGCTCAGGAATTATTAGACTGTGTATTTGTAAAATTAAATGACCTTAACAAAGTTCGTGATCAGATTTCTGCTCAGGCATTCGCAGGATTCCAGGTATTCCAGAACATCGGTGCCGGCGGACAGACAGAAGATGGTATGGACGCAACAAATGAATTATCTTATATGATGATGGAAACCGTTGCTCACCTTCGTCTTAGCGCACCTTCCTTCTCCATCCGTGTATGGCAGGGAACACCTGATGAATTCCTTTATCGTGCATGTGAGCTTGCAAGACTTGGTTATGGTCTTCCTGCTATGTACAACGATGAAGTTATTATCCCAGCTCTTACAAACCGTGGAATTTCTCTTCATGATGCCCGTGGTTACGGTCTTATCGGCTGTGTAGAACCATCTGTACCAGGAAAAGAACAGGGCTGGCATGATGCTGCTTTCGTAAACGTTGCTAAGATTCTTGAAATCACTATCAACAATGGTAGAATCGGCGACCTTCAGATCGGACCTAAGACTGGAGAAGTTGATACATTTAAGACTTTAGAAGACTTTATGCAGGCATTCCAGAAACAGATTGAATACTTTGTATACTATGTAGCAGAAGCAGATAACTGTGTAGATTACGCTCATATGGAACGTGGAGAACTTCCATTCCTGTCAAGCTTTGTTGCTGACTGTATCTCCGATGCAAAGGGAATCTGTGCTGGTGGTGCTAAATACAACTTTACTGGTCCTCAGGCATTCGGTGTTGCCGACAGTGGTGACTCTGTATACGCAATCAAGAAACATGTCTTTGATGACAAAGATATCACTTTTGCTGAGTTAAAAGAAGCTATGGATGCAAACTTCGGTTACCCTGTTGATGGTGAAGTTGCTCCTTGTGCTGCATCTGCAGAAACAGAAATCGAAAAAGATTTATATGACCAGATCTGCAAGATTCTTGGTAAGGAAGGCATTAATATCAATAAGAGCGCTGCTACTGCCGCTCCTGCTTGTGGAAGCAACAATGAAAAATATGAGCGTATTCGTGCTATGATGGATGCTACAGACTGCTTCGGTAATGATATTGACGAAGTTGATATGATTGCAAGACGTTGTGCACAGATGTATTGCTACGAAGTTGAAAAATACAGAAACCCTCGTGGTGGACAGTTCCAGGCTGGTATTTATCCTGTATCTGCTAACGTATTATTCGGTAAAGATGTTGGAGCACTTCCTGATGGACGTCTTGCTAAGAAACCTCTTGCTGATGGATGTTCCCCAAGAGCTGGTAAGGACGTAAAAGGCCCTACAGCCGCAGCCGCTTCTGTTGCCAAACTTGACCATGAAGTTGCTTCTAACGGTACTCTTTACAACCAGAAATTCCTTCCTTCCGCAGTCGCCGGAGATCAGGGTCTTATGAACTTTGCCGCTGTTATCCGAAGCTACTTTGAGAAGAAAGGTATGCATGTGCAGTTTAACGTTGTTGATAAAGAAACACTTCTTGACGCACAGGCACATCCAGAAAATTATAAAGATTTAGTTGTTCGTGTTGCTGGATACAGTGCAATGTTTACTGAACTTGCAAAAGAAGTTCAGGATGACATCATCAGCAGAACAGAGCAGCATTTCTAAATTTTAATTGGCACTAACTGAGTAAATAAACGAGAATAGAAATTTATTTCAAAAATTATTTTAGAAACTTATTGATTTTTAATATTTATAATCCTTTTGCATCATAAAATTTCCGGTGCTGCCACAGGAGGACCTTATCCTACCCTCTTACTGTGGCAACCCCTTTGAGGGTTTTACAGCAATTCTATAAAATACTACAAAAACTAAGCACTCTATAACGTAAATTACTGCGCTACGCCATATCATCTTTTTACAGTATTTTATGAAATTACTATAGAAGGGAGAGCACATTGTACACTGAAAAAGATTTATTTTCTAATAATGACGAACAAAATAGAGGAAATTTCGATACAGATGTCGGTATCCTTGAATTATTTGGTAAAGAACCTTTAGAAAATCTGCAGTCTATCATTTCAAAAGTTACCGGACTCGGTTTTGTTACTGCCGATTTTCGCGGGGAACCACTTACTTGCATGACCGAATTTACCCCTTTTTGCAAATTTACCAGAGAGCGTGGAAATAATGGAAAATTGTGCAATCTCTCTGATGCATTTGGTATTGTCCGTTCTGCTATCACCCGTAAATACTGCATCTATTTTTGTCCTTGTGGATTGATGGAAGTTGCTATTCCAATCATCGTTCATGGAAAGTTCTTAGGCGGCTTTCTTTCCGGCCAGGTCAGATGTAACGATGCCCCAGATGATATTCCACGCTTCTCTGGTCTTATTCAGCCAGAATATCTTGAGGAAGATCAGGCTCAGGTTGATGAATACTTTGCGCAATTACCAACTTATGAATACCAAAAATTTTCAGATATTGCTGAACTTATCTACCTGATGGTAAACCAGCTTGCCGAAAATGAAATGCTTCGCCAGCAGCAATATGATTCCCACAAAATACAGGAACAAAAGCTGACTTCTAAAATTAATGAACTAGAATATGAAAATTCTTCCCTGACGAAAGAATTAAATTATATGCAGGCAAAATTGACCCCTCATTTTATTTTGTCCCTGCTCACTGACATTGCAAATCTTTCTGTCTTAGAAAATGCACCAAAAACAAACCAGATGGCTGTCGCTCTGGCTCAGTATTTGAAATACAGTTTGTGCACTACAGGAGATAATATCTTACTTTCCGATGAGTTAAAGCAGATTGAATCCTATTTTAACATGCTAAAAATCAAATATGAAGATGCCTTTACCTACTCTATTACTGCGAAAAAAGAAATAGATATGCTTAGAATACCTTCGCATATTCTTTTTCCATTTTTAGACCGGGCAGCCTCACTGATCACAGTAAATACTGGACACCTTGATATTGCCATTTCTATTTCCTGTGAAAATGGATATACCACGATCGATATAGTATCGGATTATAACCCGGATAATGAAGAAAGTAATCCTGCTTCTTCTTTCAAAAACTTTCCGGATAATGATACGTTTCGCTCTCTTATCAGCAATATCCGACAGAGACTCTACAGCATTTTTGGCAATAATTATGAAATCAAAGAGAGTTACCAGAACAATTCTAAAATCCATGATATAATCAAGTTACCAATCTCTCATGAGGAAAGGATTATGTAATGTACAATGTATTAATTGTAGACGATGACACATTAATGCGAAATGCACTGCGTGCCATGATTTCACGCTTTAAAAACTTTCAGATTATCGGGGAAGCAGCAAATGGCGCTGAAGCGATTGCCATCTGCCGCCTCTATCCTGTACATCTTATTTTTATGGATATCATTATGCCTGGCATGACCGGCATTGAAGCTGGCAAAAAGATAAAAGAAGACTCCCCTCAGACAGAAATATGCATCCTCTCTGCCTACTCCGACTTTCATTTTGCCAAAGAAGCAATGGAATTACATATCAAAAAATACTTTTCCAAGCCAGTATCTTTTCTTGATATAAGCACCTATCTGGAGAATTTTTCTCCTTCTACTTATAAAAGTGTCTGCCCTCAGCTTTCTCAGGCTTTGGAATTAGCTAATTCTCAGAGTTTTTCAGAAACCTATGCTGGCCTTTCTTCTATCATTAATGAGATTTTCTCCAGCCAGAATGCAAGTATTGAATCTTTAAAAAAGACTTTTATCGAGATTGGACATGGCCTTTTAGATTCTCTTGAGTATGCGGATCAGCGTAACGAAATCACGGATTTATTTCCTTTACCTGATACCTGGCTTGTTAATGGCGAAATCATGAAAATTTGGCTTTTTAAAATAATGGATTATATCTACCAACAAAAAAGCATACGGCGTTATAGTATTTTAGAGGGCGTTTTCCTCTTTATCGAGCAGCATATCAAAGAAAAAATTTCTTTAGGTCAGATTACAGAAGGCAGCATGATTAGCCAGGGATATTTAAGTCGTATTTTTCGTGACCAGTTCGGCATCAGCACAATGGAATATATCCGTCTTCGCAAAATTCAAATGGTCAAGATTAACTTTATCTTTACCACACACAACACTTCTGACGTTGCCTTTATGCTAGGCTTTAACGAGAGCAGTTATCTTCAGAAAGTATTTCAGAAAATAGAAGGAATCTCTATTCAAGAATTTAAAAAACGGCTAAAATGAAGCAAAGCATTATCTTTTCATTTTTGGCTGGAAAATAAGTGAGGCTATATAAGAAAAGATAAGTGCAGAACTTGTTCCGGCAGCAGCAGCTTTTAACCCGCCTTTAAATAAACCGATTGCCCCTTCTTCCTTTACTGCTTCTATCACTCCTTTTGACAGGTTATATCCAAATCCAGACAGCGGGACACTTGCACCACAGCCTGCCCATTTTATAAGAGGTTCATATAATCCTGCAGCTCCAAGAAGTACTCCTGCTATTACTAATAACACCATCACTCTTCCGGGCATTAACTTCGTATTATCAAGAAAAATCTGTACTAAAGTACAAATGAGGCCACCTACAACAAATGCTTTTAAATATATCATCCTTCTCCCCTACTCCTTTCCAGATTCTAACCAGACTGCATGTGCAATTGCCGGAATCGTTCTTCCCTCATTTGCTGACACTTGCGATAATAATGCCCCTGTCGGTACAAACAACACTCTTTTCCATTCTCCACTGGCAAGTTTCGGCAATATCACTGCTGAAAGCATTAATGCAGAACAGGCACATCCACTTCCTCCTGCATGGGTATCCTGACTTTCTTCATCAAATATCTGCATTCCGCAATCCATATGATTTTTCTTAATATCTTTATGATTCTCGTCAAGCAATTCAAAAAGTAACTTCTGCCCCACTGCTCCCAAATCTCCAGTAATAATTCTATCAAAATCTACTGATTCCATCTCAAAATCTATAAAACTTTGATAAATCGTATCGGCGGCCGCCGGAGCCATACACGCTCCCATGTTAAACGGGTCCTGCACACCATAATCCTTTATTTTCCCCGTTGTAATTCCCCGAATCTGCACATCGCCTTTATCCTCATTTAATAAAAAGGCTCCCGCTCCAGTTACCGTCCACGTCGCACTGTATGGACGCTGACTTCCATAGCCAAGAGGAAAACGAAACTCCTTTTCTGCACTCGCAAAATGACTCGAACATCCTGATAACACCAAATCCGCAAACCCTCCATTCACTGCCATCGCCCCTATAGACAAAGCAGCCCCTATACTAGAACAGGCTCCATATACACCGTAATAAGGAATTTCAAGTTCTGCAATTCCAAAAGAAGAAGCAATAAGCTGTCCTAACAAATCACCACAAAAAGCCATTCTCACATCTTTCTTCTTCTTTTTTCCCTTTCGCAGCGCAATCTCTCCAGCAGTTTTCAAAAAACAACTTTCACTCTCTTCCCAGTTTTCTTTACCAAACATCGGGTCTTCTACAATCAAATCCAGATGTTTCCCTATCGGTCCCTCACCCTCTTTTTTACCACCCACACAGGCATGGCTTAGTATCTTTACTGGATTTTGAAATAAAATACTCTGCTTTCCCTGCATTTGCTTCATAAAATACCACCTTTCTTTCACTTTGATTCATCATCTTACTGAAAGATAGTATTTTCTAAATCAGAAAAATTTATGTATTCTGATTTAATTCATTCGATGAATAAACAGACGAAAACAGGTAAAACAGACGAAGGAAGGGAAATAATCCCTATCTGTGGCCTCGGAGCAAGCGTTGAATGCGAGCGCATAAGCGAACATTCAACGCGCCGCGACTAAAGTCACAGATAGGGATTATTTTCCTTCCAGTATTCGTCTATTTAGCCAACACCTATTTGTCTAATCCCCGAAATCAATAATCCACTTTAATAAGACACAACCCCTGTGCCGGTGCTGTTGGTCCTGCCATCTGGCGGTTCTTTGCTTCAAGAATTTCTGGAATCTGTTCTGGTTTTATCTTCCCTTTACCAACTTCCAGAAGTGTTCCCACAAGTATTCGCACCATATTCTGAAGGAATCCTGTTCCATGGAAATCAAAATAAATAAAACTTCCCTTTCTCGTAATTTCAATCTTGTCTACAACACGTACTGTAGACTTTTTCATACGAGGATTTCCACAAAAACTTTTATAATCATGCTTGCCTTCCAGATATGCGGCTGCCTGCTGCATTTTTTCCACATCTGGACGTTTTTCTAATACAGCCACATATTTTCTCTGAAATACAGGCTTAACTGGTCCATCATAACAGGTATAACGATACAGTTTCCCTACAGCTTTATATCTGGCATGAAAACGTTCAGAAGCTTCTCTCACTTCTTTTACTGCAATGTCATCAGGAAGATATCGATTCATATAATCCCGAATCTCATCAGGAGTCCTCTCTCTCCCGCCTCTTTCTTTATCTGTAGCATCAAAAACTGCATTTGCAACCATCCCTCTGGCATGTACCCCGGCATCTGTCCTGCCTGCACCAAGAACATCAATAAACTCTCCACACATTCTTGTAAGAACATTCTCAAGCTTTCCCTGTATCGTATCTCTGTCTGGCTGATGCTCCCACCCATAATATCGGCTTCCATCATAACAAATCGTCATTTTATAATTTTTCTTCATTGTATATTCTCTCTTTCTCTTAGCACTATACTCCCATATGTATTGCTGAAAGAATTAATCCTACTTCCTGTTCCATACCTACAAGCATATTACTTCCATTCAAGCTCACTTCTTCCTCTTGTGTATAATCTGCTACTGTAACATTCTTCTCCCCAGTAAGCATCCTATAACTTGTCTTTCCAAGTTTTCTTGCTTTTTCCTGCTCTTTTCTCTGTAATTGCCTGATATAAGTACATACTTGTTCACAAAAAGTATCTTGCATATAGTTTTTATCTTTCTGTTCATTCTCATATCTTCCTATACTCTCATTGGTTCTATTCATTAATTCTCTACCGACCATCACAGGGGAAGAAGAAATTACTGCCAAAAGTCCAATCACCCTTGCCATCTGGCGTTTCTTCACATCAAATCCATTCTTGACGAAAAACATATACCACTGTATCGCCTTGGCAACTTCGGCAGGTCCTCCATCTGCAATCATTATACTTCCAGTAAGAGCTTCTATATCTTTTTGGTCTGTATACAAATTCCTGACTCCCTCTTCTAAAACAGGAATACGCATAGAAAGTTCCTCCATACCATAATAAGAAGCTGCCAGCATTCCTCCACTAATTAAATCTTCTCTCTCTTTCATAACCATCTGAAGTCTTCTTAAAAGTGGAGTTATCGTCTTATCTGGCTTACCTGCAAAATAAGCCGCTATCAAAAAAAGGCTATCTCCTCCTTTAAAACCAGCTTTCTTCAGCTCAGCATATCCCCTCCAGACTTTCTCCTTCCACAATTCCTGTGCCTTATGATTCTTCTCTTCTATATCTTCCTCGGCAACCGTCTTCCCCATATTCTTCTGTTCGTCGATATAAGAAAATATCCTATCTAACTGATTTCTGTCTTCCATTATTTTGTACTCCCAATCAATTACCTTTTTTAGATTTCTCTTTTACATTTCTTTTGTATTATATATTACTGTGAATGACTTTGTAAAATATTTTTATTCTTTTTAAACAAACAGTATAGGATAACTTAATTATTTATTTGCACTATCCGCCTCTATTACGGACTTAATCTGCTTCATAAGCGTATCATAATTCTCCTGATTATCAATTCCGCCAACCATTGGCTCTCCTACAATATTACCTTTTCTGTCTACAAGAATTGTTGTCGGAAATGCCATGATCTCAGAGGCATATTTTCCTGCATCTGAATTAGCATCCAATGCGAAATTTCGGTATTTTGCTCCCTGACTTTCAAGTATTTTCTTTGCTTCCTTAATTGTAGCTTCTTTTCCATCGAATGTATCGGTATTAACCCCTACAACTTCTCCTCCCATCGACTTTATCGCATCATTTAATTCATTAAGCTTTGATAATTCGGCAACACAAGGCTTGCAGCCTGTAAACCAAAAATTCATAACCGTTACTGCATTTTTAGAAAAAAGATTTTCCTCAACGTCATTTCCATCAAAATCTTTTCCTGAAACATTATTAAAAGCAATGGTATCATCATCTTTGGAATCAGAAGCACCTGATGTATCTAATTTGTTTTCGACTTCTGTTATCTGCTCTTCAATTCCACGGATTGTCTCAATATCTTCTTTTAATGTTTTTAATTCATCATCCGTAAAAGAGTTTTTGTTTGATTCCACTGTGGAAGCAAGGTATTCGGCATAATTATCCGAGCCGGCATCTGCTTTGGACATCTTACTAAATACTTTTTCCCAGACATCTTTATGTTTTTCAAAAATCTCATTTTCCTGCTGGTATAAATCATCCAGTTTCGCCTGCAAATCTTCTGTCTTTTCCGTTCCCTCTGATACAGATGAAGAGTCTGCTTTTCCAACATCTCCCTTTCCTGTACATGCAGTAAATGATAACGCTACGCAAAGTGTAAGAATCATGATAATAGTTCTTCTTGTTTTCATAATAAAAAACCTCCTTTTATTTGTCATTAAATTTTATAAACTGATAGTGGATTGCATCTTTTGGACAAGCTTTCATACAGGCACCGCATCGTATACATTCCGGATGATTTGGACTCTTTATAACATCAACATCCATTTTACATACTTTTGTGCACTGATGACATCCAACGCATTTATCATCTTCAACCTTTATGCTGAAAAATGAAATCTTATTAAATAGTGAATAAATCGCTCCAAGTGGACAGATCCATTTGCAAAATGGTCTGTAAAACAGGATACTTAAAAGAATTACCATAATTAAAATGATAAGTTTAAAAGAAAACAGCTTACCAAGTGCCGACCGAATAGCCGTATTGCCAAGTGATAACGGTATTGCCCCTTCCAAAACTCCCTGAGGACAAATATATTTACAGAAGAACGGATCTCCCATTCCAATCGAATTTGTTATAAATATTGGAAGAAATATAACAAAAACGAAAAGAATCATATATTTAAGATACCTTAATAATCTTAATTTTTCTGTGGAAAACTTTTTCCCTGGGATTTTATGAAGCAAATCCTGAAACCATCCAAACGGACACAAAAAGCCACATATAAATCTTCCTAACATTACACCAAGTAAAATAAAAAATCCGGTTATATAATATGTAAATTTAAACTGCGATGAACCAACTACTGCCTGAAAAGCTCCGATCGGACAGGCTCCTGTCGCTGCAGGGCAGGAATAACAATTCAATCCCGGCACACATACTGTTTTTGCATTTCCCTGATATATTTTTCCCTTAAACAAATTAGGAATATGTATATTGGTAAGCAATGTGGCGGCCGCCTGTATCCCGCCACGCAAGCTGGCTATTTTTTTTGATATTAAACTTGTTTTTTTATCCAATTCCTACACACTCCAAACATAATTTTATTGCTTTACCAAGCACAACGGCAGCTTCGCCTCTAATAGCACCATAACTCATCATACTCACACCGGCGATAAGTAAAATAAACTGTGATATTTTCCTGCATTTCAAAATATTTATTACCCCCTTACTCATTAGATACTTAAAATTGTTTCTATACAAACTTTTAAGTATACTGTTATTATTGTCTTTGTTGACCTTGTGACTCTCATATTATACAATAAGTGGTGTAAAATTTCTGTTAAGCGAATGGAGAGATTATTTTGAGATTATTAATTGTTGAAGATGAAAAAGAATTATGTGATACCATTTCAAAAAGCTTGTACGAATCAGGCTATGAAGTAGATACCTGTTATGATGGACATGAGGCTCTTGATTATATTTTGACGGAAGACTATGATCTAATTGTGCTTGATCTTAATCTTCCCGGCATGGACGGAATGGATATTCTAAGAGAACTAAGAAAAGAAAACGAAGAAACGAAGGTTCTTATCTTATCCGCACGAAGTCAGATTATAGATAAGGTGGAAGGATTAGATGCCGGAGCTAATGATTACATGGAAAAACCTTTTCATATACAAGAACTGGAAGCCCGTATCCGAAGTCTTACAAGACGTAAATTTGTACAAAAAGATATATGCTTACATTGCAAAGACATAAAGTTTGATACGAAAAAGCGGGAAGCATATGCCAAAGGAATACTCGTACCTTTAACCAGAAAGGAAAATGGTATTTTAGAATATTTACTTCTTAATCAAGGCAGACCTGTAAGTCAGGAAGAACTGATTGAACATGTTTGGGATGCTTCCATAGACAGTTTTAGCGGCTCTATCCGGGTACACATGTCATCTCTCAGGAAAAAATTTAAAGCAGTGCTCGGTTATGATCCCATCGTAAACAAGATTGGCGAAGGTTATAAGCTTGTGGAGGGTGTGTCATGAAAAAAATGTCGCTTCAGTGGAGACTCACTATTATAACTACTTTACTAATCGCAATGATATGCGGAAGCCTTACTATATTTATCTACAAAAACGGAGTCTACTATATCGATTCTCTGCAAAATACTGTAGATGCTAAAAGCGAAGATAATAATGAGAAGAATCCAGATGAAATCTATATCAGTATTCCAGATGAAGAGTGGAACAATTTTGCAAAGAATTTTTCCATTCAGGTATATAATAATAAAGCTGACTACAAAAAAAGCAGTCTGCTATTTTCAACACTGTTATCTCTTCTTGGAGGTGTGATTACATTTTTTATAAGTGGCCATGCACTAAAACCACTATGTGATTTCTCAAAGAAAATTGAAGAAGTGCAGGCACAAAACCTGTCGGATTCCCGAATAGAAGAAAATAAATTCTCTGAACTGAACCAGCTTAGTGTTTCATACAATAAAATGCTTGAACGACTGTCAGAAGCATTTAAGCTGCAAAGGCAATTTACCGCTAATGCTGCCCATGAGCTTCGTACACCGCTTGCTGTGATGCAGCTTCAGATAGATTTGTACAATTCCTCAAAGCATCCGAATAATGATACATCTGCACAACAAACTATAAGCATGATTACCGAACAAACAGAACGGCTCAGCAAAATGGTAAGAACGCTTCTTGATATGAGCGAGCTTCAAACAATAGCACGAGATGAAGAAATCGCAATATCTGCTCTTGTTGAAGAGGTTCTTGCTGATTTAGAACCTCTTGCACAGGAAAAAGGAATCAACCTTATCGAAAAATGCGACAATGTACTCTTAATGGGAAGTGATATTCTCATCTATCGACTTGTATATAATCTTGTCGAAAATGCCATAAAATATAACTTTTCCGGTGGAACAGTCACAGTAACCGCCACACAGCAAAACAGTCAGCTTCATCTTACAGTTGAAGATACTGGAAACGGTATCCCCGAAGAACTTAAAGAACGGATATTTGAACCCTTTTTCCGTCTGGACAAATCCAGAAGCCGGGAACTTGGCGGCGTGGGACTCGGTCTTGCACTTGTCCGTGAGATTGTAAGGGTGCATAACGGCAGCATTTTAGTTAAAAATAATGCGAACTCCGGCACGACTTTTGAAGTGATTTTTCCATAACAATAATTTATAATCATCTACTATATGCAACATACTATAAAAAAAATATCCAATAAACACATCCAATTACCCAGCTTGTAAATACTCCATATAAAATAACCGGACCTGCTATCGTAAAAATTTTCACTCCAATTCCAAAAACCTGTCCCTCTTTTTGATATTCAATTGCTGGTGATGCAACAGAATTTGCAAAACCAGTAATTGGAACGAGAGTTCCCGCACCACACCACTTTGCCAAAGGTTCATAAAGCTGAAAACCCGTCAACACAACACTGATCAATACAAGGCAAACGCTTACTACAATGTATGAATTTTCCTCACTCACACCAACTCTATTATACGCGATCTGACGGATCAACTCTCCCAAAACACATATCGCTCCTCCAGATACAAACGCATGCCAGCAGTTTGAAAATGAGCTGAATTTAGGGGTCAGCTTTTTTACCTTCTCTGCGTATTCCTGATTACTAAATTCTTTTTTCATACATTTCACTCTCCTTCAAAATTTTCATATAATATACTAAGTATGTACTAATACACTGAAAATATTCTCCCACCCCAGAAAATTAATTTCTGATTTGCCGCAGGCAAAGGAGACGCTCCCAAAGAGAGCCTATTTCTTCTGTCCCCATCCCCAAATTTTTTTCAACTGATTTGTAGGACTGAAATACACAGAACCCTCCTCCCCTGTAATCTATAAAAATGCGCCTTAGAGCAAGTTCAAGTTGCGGATGAGCAGCTTGGACGCAGTGAAACGAAGCATTTTATAGATTACAGGGGAGGAGGGTTCGTCTGTTTATTTTTCAAACTCTACAAGTCAGAAGTTATTTCGCGCAGGTCGTTTCTGCATTTTTCCCATCATAATCAAAAAGCCCATCATTCTTCTCTTCCAATGCCTTTATCATATGATATGTATATTCATTATATGGTGTTGGAACGCCAAGTTCTTTTCCCATTCGCACTAACGCTCCGGAAAACATATCTATCTCCGTATGACGTCCGGCATCAATATCCTGCAATGTAGAATAACGTGCTGTTGGAGGAACCGCACTTCCCCGGGCGGACTTTATATCTACCTTGCTCATATCAATTCCTTTTGCCGCTGCAACAGCCTCGACTTCCTTCTTAAGTCCGTCACTGATCGCCTTCATATGTGTACTGTCGCTATAACAGCCAACTCCCGCTCCAAGAATCGCCTGCGGAAGATTATTACAGATATTTAAGCGATATTTACTCCACATCTCCTCACGAATATATTCTGTCGCACGAAAATGTAAGCCTGTATCTGCAAAAAGCTCCTTAATCTCCTCTACTCTCTCACTCTCAAATGGCGCAGAAATCTCTCCGAAGATTATTCCAATCGTAGTCTCCGGATCAAAACAATAACCTGTTCCTTCTTTATGAGAAGCTACCTTAATAAGCGAGTGCAAAATATGAGATGCATCTACTTTCTCAGATATAATCTCTTCACTGTCTACTCCGTTCATAAGGCTCATGATAATTGTAGTATCTCCAACTGCTTCTTTAATACTGTCAACAGCCCCCGGTAAAGCTCCATACTTCAGAGAAACAATCAAAAGGTCAACTCCATTAGCTTCGCTTGGAGTCCACACTTCTGGATGATACACTTTTTCATTAATCAAACATCCATTTTTCTCAAGACGTTCTTTTCTCTCTCCCTCCGCAATTACGCCAAGCTTAATATCCTTACGATTTGAAAGTCCCCAGATAATATATGAGCCTACTGCTCCGGCTCCGAGAACTGCTACTGATTTTATCCGCATGTTTATCACCTCATAAATTTTTGTAAAAAACCGCTTCTATTATATCAATTAATCAGGGTTTTGAAAATACCGAGTTGCCGCAGGCAGTGACAACTCGGACAAAACCATACCATAGTATAGAACCCATCTATGTCTTCGTCAACTAAAACAGACAAACTTTATCCAGCCACAGATATAGGTTCTATTCTCTCTTGGGGTTCGTCCGTTTGTTTATTCTTCAGCTAATGCATATTCCTCGATCAGTTCCCAGATTTCATCTCTTCCTGCTTTTGTGACAGCAGAAAATGGTACGATTGGAACACCTTCGATTACTTTTAAAGTATCTTTTAACAGTTTTAACTGTTTTTGAAGCTGGCTTCGTTTGATTTTATCGGCTTTGGTTGCTACAATTACCGGAGAGAAACCGTTGCTTAAGATCCAGCGGTACATCTGTACATCATTATTGGTTGGCTTATGGCGAAGGTCAATGAGTAAGAATACCATACGAAGCTGTTCAGAAGTATGAAGATAGTTTTCTATCATCGGTCCCCATTTTGCTGCGACTTCTTTAGATACTTTGGCATAACCATATCCTGGAAGGTCTACAATATACATTTCTTCATTTACGTTGTAGAAGTTAATGGTCTGTGTTTTTCCTGGCTGTCCTGAAGTTCTTGCTAAAGACTTTCTGTTTACAAGGGCATTAATGAGGGATGATTTCCCTACGTTTGATTTACCGGCAAATGCAACTTCTGGTAATGTGTTTTTAGGAAGCTTACTTGTAATTCCGCATACAGTTTCTAAGTTTACATTTTTTATAACCATGTTTTTCCTCCTTTCTCTAACTTTTTAAACCATGGTTCAATATATATATCAGTTAATCTAAATCATAAATTTTAATATGTATTGATTATTTAGCTATTATCTTTGATAGAAATCAATGACTTAATTATTCAAACATCGTAGTTACTTTTTCATAGCATGTTCAATCACTTCATTCATATCCTCAACATAAGTAATCTTCATGCCATCTGTAATTTCTTCATCAAGTTCTACAATGTTTCGTTTATTTCTTGCTGGAACAAGGACTTCTTTTACACCAACGGTTTTAGCTGCTAAGAGTTTTTCTTTTAAGCCGCCGATTGGAAGAACTTTTCCTCGAAGAGTGATTTCTCCTGTCATAGCAATATCCCCTCGAACTGGGATGCCTGTAATTGCAGAAAGAATGGCAAGTGCCATTGTGATTCCTGCAGATGGACCGTCTTTTGGTACGGCTCCTTCTGGAATATGCAGATGAATATCATGTTTTTCAAAATAACCGCTGTCAATTCCATAGTTTTCAGCAATAGAGCGGACATAACTAAGACCAATCTGTGCAGACTCTTTCATGACATCGCCCATACATCCGGTAAGCTCCATCTTTCCTTTTCCTGGCATGACATTTACTTCAATGGAAAGCGTATCTCCACCAACACTGGTCCATGCAAGTCCTCTCACAACACCAATCTGCGGTTTTAAGTTCTCATCTTCATCCTCAAATGGCGCTGGCCCAAGAAGTTCTTTTAAAGACTTTTTCTTAATATCGACCTTTTCTTCACCTTCAACGATTTTGCGGGCGGCTTTGTGCATAAGCTGTCCAATAGTACGCTCAAGATTACGTACTCCGGCTTCTCTTGTATAAAAATGAATAACCTCACGGATAACTTCATCAGAAATGCTTACCTGTTTTTTTGTAAGTCCGCTTAACTTTCTCTGCTTCTTTACAAGATAATTTTCTGCGATGTGGAACTTTTCATTCTCTGTGTAACTGGAAAGCTCGATGATTTCCATACGGTCACGCAAAGGTTTTGGAATTGGTGTAAGATCATTAGCTGTTGCGATAAAGAATACTTCGCTTAAATCTAAAGGTACTTCAAGATAGTGATCACGGAAGTTTACATTCTGCTCTCCATCTAACACTTCAAGAAGTGCAGATGCTGTATCTCCTTTATAATCGCTGCTTACCTTGTCTACTTCATCCAAAAGCATGAGGGGATTCTTTACACCTGCCTGACGGATTCCCTCAGCAATTCTTCCTGGCATTGCTCCGACATATGTCTTTCTGTGTCCACGGATTTCTGCCTCATCTCGCACACCACCTAAAGAAATACGAACATACTTCTTATGAAGTGCTCTGGCTATGGACTTTGCAATCGAAGTTTTTCCCGTTCCCGGAGGACCTACGAGACAAAGAATCGGTGTCTCTCCTTTTTTCGTAAGGAAACGAACAGCAAGATAGTCAAGGATTCGTTCTTTGACTTTTTTAAGTCCGTAATGATCTTCCTCTAAGATTTCCATTGCTTTTTCAAGGCTCTTGCTATCTCTTGAAACCTTGTTCCACGGCATTTCAAGCATTGTCTCGATGTAGTTCTTCGTCATTGTACTCTCTGCCGCAACAGGAGGCATCTTTTTGTAACGCTTGATTTCTTTTTTGATTTTATCTTTTACTTCTTTAGAGGCTTTTAATGCCTCACATTTTTCGAGGTATTCGTCTGCTTCTGAGACAATGTCATCCTCGCCAAGTTCCTCTCTGATTACCTTCTGCTGCTCTCTTAAAAGATAATCTTTCTGGTTTTTATCTACATTTTTCTTTACTTTTTCTGCAAGTTCATTACGGATGATACTGATTTCCACTTCTTCTTTTAAAATGGCAAGGAGCATCTCTGCCTGTTTTTTCACATCAGACTCTTCTAAAATCTGCTGCTTCTTTCCAAGTTCAAATGGAAGCTGGGATGCCAGTTCGTTAATCAGTAGAAGTAATTCTTTTTCATCAATGGCTTTTTGAAGCTGTGGTGCAAAAAATCCCGGATTCTTCTCGGAAAATTCTTGCGCTTCCTCTTCTAACATTCTAAAAAATGCTTCCTCTTCCACTGGATTTTCCGGGTAATTTGTATCAGGAATCTCTTCGACTTCTACCTTCACACATCCATCAAATTCTATATAAGATGTGATTCTGGCTCTTGCCTCACCCTCTACAAATACTCTCAATACGCCCTGTCCGGCTTTTACCATCTGAAGAATCTTCGCAACTGTTCCTACAGTATATAAATCCTCTTCCTCCGGCTTATCTAAAGATGGGTCAATCTGATTCACCAGAAAAATCCGTTGTTCATGATTTACCGCCTGTTCTAAAGCTGCCATTGACTTTGGCCTTGATACTTCAAAATACACAGAAGTATTTGGGTAAACCATCTTGCCCCGCAATGCAAGCAAAGGTAATATTTGTTTCTCCATTTGTTCCTCCTTTTTCGGAGTATTTTTATGTTTATTTTTTATAATAAATTAGTAATATACTATCTTAATGATATTTTTCTAAATAATTAACTTTTCATCAAACTATGTTATCTTCAGCGAGCAATACTGTCTATTGTCTCATTTAACCATTTTATTGACAAAAAGCAGTCTACATTATTTATATGAAAATCGTACTATTATATAAAAAGGCTGGCACAAAGGTAACAAAAAACTCCCTCCTGTGTCAGCCTGTGCCTCTTAACAGTACATGTTAAGCGATTTCGTTGTTATTTTTCTTTTGACGCTTTCTTGTAACCGTCTTTTTGGTTACTGGCTGGTCATGATAAGTCAGCTCCGGCTCACCGCTTCCATCCACTGTCTCTTTTGTAATTGTACAGGATTCTACTAAATCATCCGATGGAATCGTGTACATTAAATCCATTACTACAGATTCCATGATAGAACGAAGTCCTCTGGCTCCTGTATTTCTCGCAATTGCCTTTTCTGCGATTGCTTCTAAGGCATCATCAGTAAACTTAAGCTCTACACCATCCATCTCAAATAACTTCTGGTACTGTTTTACCAATGCGCTCTTTGGCTCTGTAAGAATCTTTACGAGAGCATCTTTGTCTAATGGATTCAGAGATACATTGACAGGAACACGGCCAATGAATTCTGGAATTAATCCAAACTTTACAAAGTCTTCTGGAAGAACCTGTTTTAATAAAACACCTACGTCCTTCTTGCGCTGTTCCATAATCTCTGCCTGGAAACCGATAGATTTCTTTCCAATACGGTTCTCAATAATCTTTTCAAGGCCATCAAAGGCTCCACCACAAATAAATAAAATATTTGTCGTGTCAATCTGAAGGAATTCCTGATGTGGATGCTTTCTTCCACCCTGTGGCGGAACAGAAGCTACAGTTCCCTCTAAAATCTTTAATAAAGCCTGCTGTACTCCCTCACCAGAAACATCTCTTGTGATAGAAGTATTCTCTGACTTTCTTGTAATCTTATCAATCTCATCAATGTAAATGATACCAGTCTGTGCACGCTCGATATCGTAATCTGCTGCCTGAATCAGCTTCAGTAAGATATTCTCTACGTCTTCTCCTACATAACCTGCTTCTGTCAATGCTGTCGCATCTGCAATGGCAAATGGTACATTTAACTGTCTTGCTAATGTCTGTGCAAGAAGTGTCTTACCAGAACCAGTAGGTCCAAGCATGATGATGTTACTCTTCTGAAGTTCTACATCATAGCTTCCACCTGCCAGTATACGCTTATAATGGTTATATACTGCTACGGATAAAACCTTTTTCGCCTCATCCTGACCGATAACGTAATCATCTAAGAAAGCCTTCATTTCTTTTGGCTTCATCAGATTGATTTCCTGTGTGTCTTCATTAAAATTTTCAAACTCGTCTTCCATGATTTCTGTGCATACTTCAATACACTCGTCACAGATATAAACGCCCTTTGGACCAGCTACGAGCTTTCTTACCTGATCCTGCGTTTTATTACAAAATGAACATCTGAATTGCTTGTTGTTATCGGATCGTGTTGCCATATTGTCACCTCACTCCTGCTTGCAATCTGTCTCATAGAAAAGTTACCACAACTATAATTGATAGCTGTGGTAACCCTATTATTTCATGTATTTCCGAAATCTTTCAGCCCGCCCTAAAACGTTTGTATAACACGCATCTTTATGAAAGCATTTTCCAAACACGCACTAGAAGCAGATATACTGAAATTTCAAAAATACATCTTACTGTCTTTTCTCAACCACGGCATCAATAAGACCATATGCTTTTGCCTGCTCGGCTGTCATATAGTTATCTCTTTCCGTATCCTGAACGATTTTCTCGTATGGCTGACCAGTATTCTCTGCAAGAATTCTGTTTAATTTTTCTTTTGTATGCAGAATGTGTTCTGCCACAATCTCAATCTCTGTAGCCTGTCCCTGAGCACCGCCGGATGGCTGGTGAATCATAATCTCAGAATTTGGAAGAGCCAGACGTTTTCCTTTTGCGCCGCCGGCCAGAAGGAATGCTCCCATACTGGCTGCCATACCCATACAAATTGTGGATACGTCGCACTTTACAAACTGCATGGTGTCATAAATCGCCATTCCAGCAGTCACAGAACCACCCGGACTCATAATGTATAAGCTGATATCCTTCTCAGGGTCTTCAGACTCTAAGAAAAGGAGCTGAGATACGATTAAACTCGCTGTGGTATCGTTCACTTCTTCACCAAGAAAAATAATTCTCTCTTTTAAAAGACGGGAATAGATGTCATAAGATCTCTCCCCATGACTTGTCTGTTCAATGACATAAGGTACTAAACTCATAATTCCTCCTGTTTCTACATAAACAGCAACCAGAAATTTTAATTATGTGTAACTATCTTTAAGTTACTCCTATTTTTCTTCAAAATCAAGCTCTTCAGTAGCTTCTGTTACATTTGCCTGATCCAGTACAAATTCAACTGCTTTCTGGACTGCGATATCTTTCTTCATGTTCTCTTTCTGTTCTTCTGGAATCATGCCTTCGATCTGACTTGCTTCCATCTGATACATCTGAGCCATCTTTTCAAATTCTTTCTTTAAGTCTTCTTCGTTTGCTTCAATATTCTCTGCTGCAACAATTGCTTCAAGAACAAGGCTTCCCTGTACTCTCTTTAATGCGTCGCCCTTCATGTTTTCTCTTAAAGCATCCATGTTCTGTCCGGAGAACTGAACATACTGTTCAAGAGAAAGTCCCTGGTAAGAAAGTCTCTGTTTGAACTCATCTACCATCTGGTCTACCTGGAAGTCAACCATAGCATCTGGGATATCCATCTCAGAAGACTCTACGATCTGCTCGATAAGAGCGTTCTCTGCGGCAGATTTAGCCTGCTCTTCTTTTGCTGTAGCAAGTTTTTCTTTGATATCGTTCTTGTACTCTTCAAGAGTATCGAACTCTGTTGTATCCTGTGCGAAATCGTCATCGATTTCTGGGAGCTGTTTTTCCTTGATTCCAAGAACTTCTACATGGAATACTGCAGCCTTACCAGCTAAATCTGGTGCATGGTATTCTTCTGGGAAAGTAACCTCTACGTCTTTTTCTCCACCGATTTCAACGCCGATTAACTGCTCTTCGAAATTATCGATAAATGTATGGGAACCGATTACTAACTGCTGGTTCTCTGCTGTACCACCGTCAAATGCAACACCATCAACAGTACCTGCATAGTTAAGAGTAATGATATCTCCATCCTGTACAGCTCTGTCTTCTACAGTGATTTCTCTGGCATTCTGTTCCTGAGCCTCTTTTAATTTAGCTTCTACTTCTTCATCAGCTACTTCTACAGAATCCATCTGTACGTCTAAGCCTTTATATTCTCCTAATTTCACTTCTGGTTTTACAGCTACTTCTGCTGTAAAGATGAAGTTCTGTCCTTTTCCAATCTGAGTTACGTCTACTTCCGGACGGGAAACTACTTCAAGACCGCTCTCTTCTAATGCTGCTGCATAAGCTTCTGGCATAAGTTCGTTAGCTGCATCTTCGTAGAAAACTCCTGCGCCATATTCTTTCTCAATGATATACATAGGTACTTTTCCTTTACGGAAACCTGGCAGATTAAAAGAGCCTTTCTTCTTATTATAAGCCTTCTTCATTGCTGCATCAAATTTAGATGCCTCTACCTCGATAGTAAGCTTGGCCATATTATGCTCTAATTTTTCAACCTGTACGCTCATTTTTAGTATCCTCCTTAATATGTTCCTTATTTAAAGTTTATTCATAGTAAACTCATTTTGTATTTTAATTATATGAAAACACATTTAAACATTATAGCATGAGAAATATTCACTGTCTATAACTATTTGACGAAAAACTGATAGAAAACTTGCAGAAAACCACCGAAAAAACATCAAAATAAGCCGTCTGTCCTCATTTTCAAGGGCAGACAGCTCATTCTTACGGTATTCTGATTTCAGTAAGGGACTCTTCTAAAGAACCAGCGAAAATTTAGCGGCTCTGACCAGCCATTTCCTCTTCCTGTCTCTTGATCATCTTACGAACCATTTCTCCTCCGATGGAGCCGGCATCTCTTGCAGTAATATCTCCGTTATATCCCTGTTTTAAATTCACACCAAGTTCGTTGGCTACTTCCATTTTAAAACGGTCCATTGCGTCTCTTGCTTCCGGTACTTCTACTCTGTTAGATGAAGAATTTTTATTACTTGCCATTGTCTCTACCTCCGTAATGAATCTTCGATTTGAATACCGTAATCCTATTGTGTGCAAATGGGGAGAAAATATGATGGTAAATGTAGGCAAGTTTTTGAGGTGATTTTTGTTTCAATATTCTGGATTGTCTTCTATTGAAATGTTGTCGAAGCTTTATGATTAAAATATTTGCGATTATCCTTAATTTTCGTGTCGTTGCCATCCCAAGGCTTCTACTCCGCTGTGTTGTGGCAATATGTGCAAATACTCGAAAATTAAGGATAATCGCAGATATTTTAATGTTGAAGGTTGTGACAACATTTCAATAATTTTAGTTTTGGGATTGAAACAAAAATCATTCATCCAAATTATGGGTACATTTTGCTGTGTATTTTCCACATTTGCTTTTTTGATATTATTTGGAGTAAAGTTCCGATGTTTTTCAAAGTTTTTATTATTGAAAAAACAAATGAAAAGTTTTTATTAGAAGCAGCCTACTTTTTCACGAAAAATTATAATACCACATCTTATAACTATCGTATAAATAGACTCCTGCAAATTATTCCCCAAATATTTTTCAAGAGCCCAACTCAAAAAAAATACATCATGGCCGCCCCAGTAGAGTCAGCAGAAAACCACAGATTTATTCCTCTCAGGAGGCGTCTGTTTCCCTGAGGAGGGGACTACTCAATTCCTATGAGGGATAGAATTTCATCCGGCTTTTTGATTATGATTTTGGCTCCGTGTTGTTTTAAGAATTCTTCACCCCGGAAGCCCCAGTCGCATAGAATTTCATCCATGCCGCTGTTTCTTGCTGTTTCAATATCCACATCGGAGTCTCCGATATAAACGGAGTTTTCTGCAGTGCTCCCGAGCTGTTTCAATGCTTCGATTACCGTATCTGGTGCCGGCTTCTTTCGGATGCCTTCGCTTTCTTTTTCTCCAATTGCAACAGGAATTAAATCTTTAAAATAGATTGCGTTTAATTCTTTTACTGCAAAGTCTGCCTTATTGGAAACAATTGCAATCTTGATATTATTTTCTTTTAAAGTGTGAAGCAACTCCATAATGCCAGCATAAGGCTTTGTTGTATCGTTACAGTGCTTTCCATAATGTTCTTTGAACAAAGTAAATGCCTTATCAAAGTTTGGATCGTCTTTTCCTCCTGGAATGGCTCTCTGCATTAGCAAAAGAATCCCATTTCCTACATATCTTCGCACTTCATCTAAAGTATGCTCTGGATAGCCACACTGTGTCATTGCATAATTCACACTGTTTTTTAAATCTTCTAATGTATCAAGTAAGGTTCCATCAAGGTCAAATACTACGGTGTCTTTTTTATTCATGTTTTGTATTCCTTATCCTCTTAATATATCTTTTTATATGTTCGCATCTAATCATAACTCAATTCGTTAGTTTATTATTATAAACTTCAGATATATATATATATATTCTATTTCCAGAGTGTGCTTGAGAAATCAAAAATATCTGCGCACACTGTAGTTTCGGACAAACCACATATGTCATTTGCCCGAAATCAAAAATCTTATTTAACTATATCTACATTGGACGATACAGCATACTGCGGTTGATGTCTTTAATGGATGCGGCTCCGCACATTGCCATTGTGTCAGAAAGTTCTGCGGCAAGTTTTTCGATGTATAGTTTGACACCTTCTTCTGCGCCGCCGTAAACTACCTGTACAAATGGACGGGCAATAAGTACGGCATCAGCTCCCATTGCTAATGCTTTGAAAATGTCGGTTCCCTGACGGATACCGCCATCAACAAATATCTTCATACGTCCCTGATTCCACTCTACGATTCTCTCCAATACTTCTGCAGTTGCTGGTGTCTGGTCAAGAACTCTTCCACCATGATTAGATACTACGATTGCACTTGCTCCGGCATCAAATGCTTTTTTTGCTCCTGATACTGTCATAATCCCTTTTACAATGAACGGAATTCCTGCCGCATTGACAATCTCACCAAGCTGCTCTACTGTCTTACTTCCTGCCGGTGGATTAAGATTCTTAAGAAATGGAAGTCCTGCTGCATCAATATCCATGGCAACCATTTTCGCTCCACAATCCTGCACCATATCCATCTTTTCACGGATTGTCTCGATATTCCAAGGCTTAACTGTTGGGATTCCCTGTCCGTGATTCTTCTTAATCGCTGCCGTTGCTGCCTTAAATACATCTGGATTTGTACCATCTCCTGTAAATGCTGCAATTCCATTTGCTGCACAGGCAGAAACTAAAATATCATTATAGGTCAAATCATCATATTTATCCCCGTAGTGAAGCTTCATTGCTCCAACAGGTCCTGCAAAAAATGGATAATCAAACTTCTCTCCAAACAACTCAATGCTTGTATCTGGTGTTACATTCTCACAAATAGTATCCATATTAATTCGGATATCTTTCCATGCGTCATAGTTTCTTATAGCAACGTCGCCTACCCCTTTAGCACCTGGGCCTGGCATCTGGTTTTTGCAGGCTTTTCCGTTACACTGTGGACAAACTTTACAGTATGGTCCAATCTCTGATTTTGCTTTTTTCATTACCTCTTCATATGTCATACCACTACCTCCTAATTCAAATCGCATAGTATAGGTTATTTATACACCCTCGGAAATAAAAATGCAATTTCTGATTTTGTGCCAGCAGCCAAAGACAGCTCTCAGAGAATGAAATAACCTATATTTGTGGTCTCGGAGCAAGGTTTGGATACGAGGCCACAAATATAGGTTATTTCATTCTCCGAGCGCGTCTCTTTGCCTGCGGCAATCAGGATTTATGATATTTTTCCTCGTAATCCGTTATCATGGATTCTCTCTTATGTTTGCGAAGTCCGCGGTAAACCAGTTTCCTTATGATGTCATAAATAACCGCAAACAGTGGAACTCCGATAACCATACCGACAACTCCCCACATTCCGCCAAATAATAAAATGGCAAATAATACCCAGAAACTTGAGACACCAGTTGTATTTCCAAGAATCTTCGGTCCGATAACATTACCATCAAGCTGCTGCAATACGAAAATAAAAATAATAAAGTAAAGACAATGCATTGGATTTTCTAAAAGAAGTAATAAACCGCATGGAATTGCTCCGATAAATGGACCAAAAAACGGAATAATGTTTGTAATTCCGATAATCACACTGATAAATGCCGGTGCTTCAAATCCCATGATGGATGTTCCTGCAAAGCACAAAAGTCCGATAATTGCAGAATCAATAATTTTTCCTACTAAAAATCCATTGAACATTTTGTCTGTGTAGCGGATTTCTTCCTCAATAATTTTTGCCCACTTGTCAGAAAATACTCCGTGTAAAATGAGTCCAGCCTGCGCCCCAAAAAGCTTTCTGCTTCCAAGAAGATAGGCCGAAATCAATAATCCCAGGAAAATATTTTTAACAACGCCAAGTACTCCAAATAACTGTACGCTGAGGCTGTTGATAATACTCTGCACTTTCTGTATCGTGTCTACATTTAAAAGACTGTCGATATTGCTTTCTGCCTGACTTGAAAATTCTTCAAAATATGCCTGTAATTCTGGCTGATTTTCAAGCATATGTTCAATCCAGTTATTTACTACAATAAGTTTCTGCGGCACCATCTGGATAATCTTCATAACACTATCCCATACCTGCGGAATAATCATCATGATAATGAGCCATATAACCGCAATTGCTACGCATAATGATATTACGATTGCTATAAAACAGATAAATCTTCTTGCTTTTGTCTTTGCTTTCGGGAAAATCTGAAATAGTTTTTCTTCTATTTTATTACACAAAGGAGCCAGAAGATATGCGAATACCACTCCATATAAAAATGGTTTCAAAATCTCAGTAATCCCCTTTAAAACGGAAATAATAACTGGCATTTTAAATAATACAAATGCACATAAAATCCCCGATGCCAATATCGCCGCTCCGGTAATTCCTATTTTTAAATATCTTTTCATCTCGTCATCCTTCACCTGCTACGCGCTTCCTTTCTTCCGATGTTTCGCATAATGCTTTCGTAAATCCCCCTGCATTTTTAAAGTTCCCATATAAAAAGCAGATGAAACAGATTCCTTCATTTTCGAACAAACTTTAGTATACATTACCTTCCTGTATTTTACAACTTACAAAATGATTAAAATTCAAAGCTATAGCAGACGCAAACTTAGAACCCCAAAAGACAATATCCCCCATATCTGTGACCTCGCAGCTCCGAGGCCACAGATATGGGGGATATTGTCTTTTGGGGTTCGTCTCGTTCGTCTGTCTTTTTAATAAATCAAACCATATGCAGTACATGAATCAGCAACAGCCATGCTAATCCATAATAGGTAACAACAGCAACCAAGTCATTGATTGTCGTAATCAGTGGACCTGATGCAACTGCTGGATCAATCTTAATTTTGTGAAAAAACATTGGCACGAGGGTTCCTACCATGCTTGAAATGACCATTGCTGTCATAAGTGAGAATCCAACGCAACCGGAAATTACAAAGGCATGTGCAACTGGATTATGCTTGAGCAGCCAGATATAGAATCCGATAAATACAAATGCTAAAACGCCAAGGAAAAGGCCATTGCATAAACCGATTCTCATTTCTTTTACTACAAGACCAAGTTTCTGTTTTGTGCTTAATGTCTCGTCCATTAATACACGGATCGTTACAGCTAATGACTGGGTTCCGACATTTCCTGCCATGTCAAGGATTAATGACTGAAAACACATAACAACAGGAAGTACGGCAACAACAGTCTCAAAGACACCGACAACAGAGGAAACTCCCATTCCGAGGAATAAGAGAATAATCAACCACGGAAGTCGTTTTTTCATACTTTCAATTGTTGTTTCTTTTAAATCTTCTTCTGCAGTAAGACCGGCTAACTTTGCATAGTCTTCTCCCATTTCTTCATCAACGGCCTCAATGATATCCATTGCTGTGATAACACCGATTAATAAATTATCTTCTGTCAGAACCGGGATAGAATCCTCTGCGTAATCCTTGATTCTCTCAATACAATCATCTATCATTTCGTGGTCATTTACATAAGGATAAGAGGTACTGATAATGTCTTCTAAATTGTCTTCCTGTCTTGCCACGATTAAATCTTTTAAATCAATCGCACCATAAAATTTATCATTTTCATCTAAAACATACACTGTGGAAATGTTATCGTTTTCCCCTGCCTGCTGTACTAATTCACGCATCGCCTGGCGAATCGTCAGATTATTATGAATCACAATGAAATTGGTAGTCATTTTGCTACCCATCTCATCATCCTCGTAAGAGAGAATCATCTTAATGTCATGTCCCGATTCCTCATCGAGCAATCCGACCAGTTTTTCCTGCGTGGAATGATCCATCTCATCTAAAATATCAACCGCATCATCGGAATCCATAAAAGAAAGCACTTTTGCAGCCTCATCTAAAGGCAGTTCCTTCAAATAAGAATCCGGGTCATCAATATACGAAAAAATCTCCGCAATCTGTTCAGGCCCAAACATCTGGTACCAGCTTTTTCTCTCGGACTCTGACAGAAGCTCAAAAGCCTCTGCAATATCATTTTCATGGTAATCAGCAATTCGGTCAAGCATTTCCTCTTTTGAAAAAGAGCCATGCATAATCGCAAGAATCTCTTTTGCATAATCCGGTTTCTTTAACATTTTCTCCATCATATCTCTCCTTTCTTCCCCAAAAAGGGCATAAAAAGTCCACCGCTTTCTGTGTACTGTCTCTCGCCTTATAGCCAACAACATAATTTTCATAAAAAGAAAATAAGTTATTCAAAAATATCACTACTACAGGTACACCGATTCAAAAACCATTCGGCAGTTCATCAGCCAGCTATTCACTGTATGCGATTCTCTCACATACTGAATTTGTGTGCGAACTGTACAGGAATCCATCCACGCGGTGGAGAAAAAAGAAATATTTAAAAAATATCATATAGAGACATCCAAAATCAGGCACAGCTAAAAATGAAATCCACGTTCAGCCATGTCAAAATCTTCTTACTGCCACCGCAAATCATACTTCGCCCCGCACTATCACAACTGTCCATGTATTTCACTTCCTTTCCTGAATCTAATCTTAAAACCGCTTGCCATTCTACTATAATGCATCCGTAAAATCAAGTCTTTTTGCCTTAATTACAAAGATATCTCTTCATTTTTACGTTAATTATACGCTGCTTTACAAAGTAATTTTTAATTATATTTTTGCATAAATATCATTAACAGGATATCTTTATAAAATTCTTAATATGATAAATCGTTTTCTCAACAAAATCTAAAAACACGCTATTTTTCTATAACAAAAAATTCTATAAAATGTCTCAAAAAAATTCGCCTTTTGTTTTTTCAAATGCACTCTACAACATTATTTTTCAAACGAAAATGCCTGCTTAATACTATCATAATGAAGGAACTTACCTTCCGCAGCAAATCCTTCAATCTGCTCCTTTGTTGCAAACATATATCCATCAATCTCTGCTTCCTGGAATGATACATCATTCTCATCAATATCCATTACAAAGCGATATACATCTACAAAATAGTTATCTCCCTCATCAGGATTCTCTCTCTTATAAGTAAATAAATATCCGCCTTCTGCATTACGCACATCAAGACCAGTCTCCTCCTTCACTTCTCTTTGTACCGCTTCTTCAGAAGACTCTCCAGCCTGCACACCGCCACCGGAAACTTCCCACCAGCCAGGTGCCCATGCTTTTGTCATAACACGTTTTGTAATTAAAAAAGTTCCATCTGGTCTTGCGATAACACCAAGAACGGTCAGATGGTACTCTCCATCTTTTAAGCACCAGTCATTGCGCTTCATCATTCGTCCAGTTAACTGTTTATTCTCATCATAAATATCCCAAAATTCCATTGTAATCATCTCCTGTATAAATTCTTCATAATTGTCTTGTCCATAATAACACGACAGCGAGAAGAAAACAATTCTGATTTGCGCAGCAAAGGAGACGCTCTCAGTAAAGTCAGAATTTATGTTTTAAAAGATTTGCGGATTAGAAATAGACAGCCTCTGTAGATATTCTATCGGATTGCTCAAAAAATATGAAAAAGAAGCCCTAAAAAATTTATTGAATTTTGTGACTTTGTGCTGCGGAATTTTGACCATAGAAACTTCGCATTCGTTTTTGCGAAGTTTCTGCTTTATTGGGCAAAATGGAGCTTTTAGCACAACGGAACAAAATCAATAAATTTTTTAGGGCTTTTTCTTAATAATTCTTCTGGCAATCCGATTACTATGCTTCTGTAGCGGCGTCTGTTTGTTTCGCTACGCAAACCAGAATTTAGAGAGCTTTAATTCTCTCGATAGCTTCTAATGTATTCTCATAGGAGCCAAATGCTGTGAGTCGGAAGTATCCCTCTCCGCTTGGTCCAAATCCTGAACCTGGTGTTCCTACTACGTTTGCTTTATTTAATAAGAAGTCAAAGAAATCCCAGGATGGCATTTTGTCTGGAGTCTGCAACCAGATGTATGGTGCGTTTACTCCGCCAAATACAGTATATCCCGCGTCTTTTAAGCCTTCTTTGATGATTTTGGCATTGTTCATGTAGAACGCAACCTGCTCTTTTAACTGTGCTTTTCCAGCTTCGCTGTAGCAAGCTTCGCCGGCTCTCTGGATGATATATGGAGCACCATTATACTTTGTTCCGTGACGTCTTGCCCATAAGGAATGTAAAGCAACGTCTCCTGCTTTTAAGTCTTTAGGGACAACGGTGAAACCAAGTCTTGTTCCTGTGAATCCTGCATTTTTGGAGAAGCTTCGAAGCTCGATTGCACAAGTTCTTGCTCCTTCACATTCGTAGATGCTATGTGCTACATCATCTTCGCTGATATATGCTTCATAAGCGGCATCATAGATGATTACTGCACCGATTTTGTTTGCATAGTCAACCCATTCCTGAAGCTGTGCTTTTGTGATTGTCGTTCCTGTTGGATTATTTGGGAAGCAAAGATAAATGATATCTGGTTCTTCTTTTGGGAAGTCTGGTACGAAATCGTTCTCTGCTGTACATGGCATGTAGATTACATCGCTCCATGTTTCTGTTGTCGGATTATATGTTCCTGTTCTTCCTGCCATAACGTTTGTGTCAACATAAACTGGGTATACAGGGTCACATACAGCAATTTTGTTATCTACACTGAAAATTTCCTGAATGTTTCCAGAATCACATTTTGCACCATCGCTGACAAAGATTTCATCGGCACTGATATCACATCCACGGCTCTTGTAGTCACCATCTGCGATTGCATTTCTTAAGAATTCATATCCAAGGTCTGGTGCATATCCGTGGAAAGTTTCTGCTTTCCCCATTTCATCTACTGCACTGTGAAGACTTTTGATGATCTCTGGTGCTAATGGCTGTGTTACGTCACCAATTCCTAAACTGATAATAGATTTGTCTGGATTTGCCTCTTTGTATGCTGCTACTTTTTTCCCAATATTAGAAAAAAGATAGCTTCCTGGCAGTTTTAAATAATTCTCGTTTACTTTAAACATAGCTGCTCCTAACTGGCTTTCGCCTACTGCTGTCTATTACAGTATTCCTTCCGGAAGAGTAATTTCCCCATCAAATACAACGGTTGCCGGACCGGTCATATAAACTAAGTTTTCTTTGCGGTCCCAACGGATTTTTAAATCTCCTCCAAGTAAGTGTACTGTAACTTCGTCTTCTGTCTTGTTATTTAATATACAGGCAACGGTAGTTGCACAGGCACCTGTTCCACAGGCGAGTGTCTCATCACTGCCGCGCTCCCATACTCTCATATTTACTGTGTTTTTGTCTAACACTTCCACAAACTCTGTGTTTGTTCTTTTCGGAAATACCGGATGATTTTCGAAATATGGCCCAATAGCTTCGATATCTAATTCCTTTACGTTATCCATAAAGATAATCGCATGAGGATTCCCCATAGATACGCATGTCATATGGTAAGTTTTTCCCTTTACTTCAACAGGGACATCCACTACTGGATTATTCTCTACTGCAACTGGAATTTTCTTTGGTTCAAGGATTGGTGCACCCATATTTACTTCTACGGTTGCTACTTTGCCATTTTCCACCTGAAGTTTTAAATATTTGATTCCCGCTAAAGTTTCGACAGAAATCTCTGTCTTATCTGTCAGACCGTAATCATACACATATTTTGCCACACAACGGATACCGTTTCCGCACATTTCTGCCTGAGAACCATCTGCATTATAGATATTCATACGGAAATCTGCTTTTGCAGACGGGCTGATAAGAATTAATCCATCTGAACCGATTCCAAAATGACGGTCACTGACAAACTTTGATACTTCTGCAGGATTCTTTATTGATTCTTCGAAACAATTTACATAAACATAATCATTTCCTATTCCATGCATCTTTGTAAACTTCATAGGCTGCTCCCTTCTTTTGCACATATAAGCAACTTAAAATATACGATAATCTTCGTTATTTAACAAGAGTTATCCTCATTTTTCAATAAAATTCTTACAATTATTTAGATTTCACCTGCAAGATTTCATTTATAAAGTGTGTTTTACTTATGAAATTAAGCAAAGATTTCCAAAACAACTTATTAAAAAGCGCAAAAATCTACTTTCATTCTATACAGTTTCAAAAATGCCGGATCAAAAAACCTGCAAAACCATATATGCCGTTTCTACCATATTCGTTCCATTATCCATACTTCTCTTCTGAAGGTAACGGTGCGCCTCTTCTTCTGTCAATTCATTTTTCTCCATTAATAAAGACTTTGCCTGATTAATAACTCCCTGATCAGCAGAAGATCTCTTATTCGGCTTTTCCCTTTCCCGCTTTAATCTTCTATGTATATCTGTCAGCAGATCCGATACGGTATCTACCAGATCATATGCTTTTAACGGCAATGGCAGATAAATGACATCATCATCTCCATATTCCTGCCACTGGGCATTGCTGGCAATAACGACCATCTCAAAAGTATCTGGAATACACTCTTTTAATTCATCATATATCATATCAGCAAAGCGGATGCCGCAGACAACAACACCCGCTTCCAGTCTTTCCACTGCCTGAATTGCCTGTGCTCCGGTAACACAGACAGCTGACACATCAAAGCCATTCTTTATTAGAACATTTTTCATTTTTAGTACAATTTCCTTTTTCGGAAACACAACAACAATATTCAACACTTTCCACTCACCCTCATAAGGATTCCAGTTTTTCAATCTACAGTCGATATTTTAGGCAGCTGAGCTGTTAGTATTTATAAAGATATGCTTCTGTTTCCCAATCAGAAACCTGTCTGCAATATTCATGCCATTCTTTTCTCTTTGCTTCCAAATATTTTTTACTGATATGCTCTCCCAAAACTTCCTGAATATATTTATCCTCTTCAAAGGCATCACAGGCTTCTCCAAGTGTTGCCGGAAGGACATCAATATTCATATCAGCAATCTGTTCTTCTGTAAGTAAATACATATTTTTACCGATTGGTTCTGGCGCTTCTAATTCATTCTCAATTCCATCAAGACCTGCTGCAAGACAAAGTGCCATAACAAGATATGGGTTTGCTGCCGGGTCAGGACTTCTGAATTCGATTCTTGTTCCTGCACCTCTCGATGCCGGAATACGGATTAATGGACTTCGGTTAATGGATGACCAGCAGATTGCCACCGGTGCTTCATAACCCGGAACCAGTCTTTTGTAGGAGTTTACAAGAGGATTACAAATACAGGACATACCTTTAGCATGCTTAATAAGACCTGCAATGAAATGATAACATTCTTTGCTCAGTCCCATCGGATTGCTCTTATCAAAGAAAATGTTCTTTCCATCTTTTTCAAGGGACATATTGATATGCATTCCAGAACCGTCTACATCTGTAATTGGCTTTGGCATAAAGGTCGCATACAATCCATGTCTTTTTGCAATGGTCTTTACAACCATCTTAAATGTCATGATATTATCTGCTGTTACTAATGCATTATCATACTTAAAGTCAATCTCATGCTGTGCCGGAGCTACTTCATGATGAGAAGCCTCAATCTCGAAGCCCATACTCTCTAATGTAAGAACGATATCTCTTCGCGCATTCTCTCCTAAATCTAATGGAGTAACATCAAAATAACTTGCCTTTTCATGGGTGATATTTGTCGGCTGTCCATTATCATCCGTATGGAAAAGGAAGAATTCACATTCTGGTCCTACATCAAAAGTATATCCCATCTTTGCCGCTTTTTTTAATACATTTTTCAATACATAACGGCTGTCTCCCTCGAAAGGCACGCCCTCTGGTCGATATACATCGCACATGAAACGGGCAACTTTGCCATGCTGTGGACGCCACGGAAGAATCTCAAATGTATTAAGATCTGGATATAAGTACATATCGGATTCCTCAATGCGGACAAATCCCTCAATAGATGAGCCATCAAACATACACTTATTATCTAATGCTTTTTCAAGCTGGCTGGCTGTGATTGCCACATTCTTTAAGGTACCAGATACATCTGTAAACTGAAGTCTTATAAACTGTACATCTTTTTCTTCCACAAGCTGAATAATATCCTGCTTTGTATAATTTCCCATTGGTATCCTCCCAATTATGCTATGTACTCATGAAATCTTTTGCAAGGGTAAATGCATAAAAGACTCCATGAGTACATATTTATTTATATTAGGGATTCACTCCCCTTTTTATGCCTCGTTAATCTTGCTCTCAATCTCTTTATCAATTTCTGCGATATCCACTAAAGATAAATCTTCTCGGCAGGAAGACTCTAAGCTGGTAAGTAAGGCGTTTGCTGTATCAAGAGAAGTCAGACAGTTCACACCTGTTTCTACCGCATGACGACGGATAACAAAACCATCTTTGCTTCTTTCAATACCCTGTGAAGGTGTATCGATGATAAGATCAATCTGATGTCCTAAAATTAAATCCAGCAGGTTTGGATGTGACTCCTCAATCTTATTGACTCTCTTCGCCGGCACACCGCTTTCCTGTAATGTCTTGCATGTATTTCTTGTCGCATAGATTTCGTAGCCAAGTGCTGTAAATCTCTTACCAACTTCTACTGCATCTAACTTATCAGAATCCTTTACAGTCATGATCATCTTCTTATGCTTTGGTAAATCTACACCAGAACCTAAGAATGCTTTAAATAACGCTTCCTCAAAGTTCTTGGAAATACCGAGACACTCACCTGTAGACTTCATTTCTGGTCCAAGGCTGATATCCGCACCACGAATCTTCTCGAATGAGAATACTGGCATCTTGATTGCCCAGTATGGAGATTCTGGCTGAAGTCCTGGCTCGTAACCTAAGTCTTTTAACTTCATTCCTGTCATAACCTTTGTTGCAAGGTCAACGATAGGAATACCTGTTACCTTACTGATATAAGGAACGGTTCTTGAAGAACGAGGGTTAACCTCAATGACATATACTTCATCCTGATATACAATGAACTGGATATTGATAAGACCGATAACGTGTAAAGCCTTTGCCAGTAACTTTGTATAATGTCCGATAACCTTTTTAATCTTAGGAGAAAGGTCTCTTGCAGGATATACGGAAATACTGTCTCCAGAATGGATTCCGGCTCTCTCTACATGCTGCATGATACCTGGGATAACGATTTCTTCACCATCACATACGGCATCAACCTCTACCTCAACACCCATCAGGTATTTATCGATAAGGATTGGATGTTCCTGTGCATATCTCTGGATAACATCCATAAATTCTGAAATATCCTCATCTGAAATAGCAATCTGCATACCCTGTCCACCAAGTACGTAGGAAGGACGGATTAATACTGGATAACCAATCTCGTTGGCTGTCTTGATTGCCTCTTCTTTTGTAAATACAGTACCTCCCTTTGGTCTTGGGATACAGCACTGCTCAAGAATCTCATCAAAAAGTTCTCTGTCTTCGGCTGCATCTACGTTCTCAGCACTTGTACCAAGAATTGGAACACCGATTTTATTTAACTTTTCTGTTAACTTGATAGCTGTCTGTCCACCAAACTGTACAACTGCTCCGTCCGGTTTCTCTAATTCTACGATATGTTCTACATCTTCCTCTGTTAAAGGCTCGAAGTAAAGCTTATCTGCGATATCGAAGTCAGTACTTACTGTTTCAGGGTTATTATTTACGATAATCGTCTCATAACCCATTTCTTTAAATGCCCATACACTGTGTACAGAACAGTAGTCAAACTCAATACCCTGTCCGATACGGATCGGACCAGAACCCAGTACCATAATCTTCTTCTTATCAGAAGTTTCTTCTACTTCATTAAAGCTTCCAAAACAAGAGTAATAATATGGTGTTTCTGCTGCAAACTCAGCCGCACAAGTATCAACAACTTTGTAGGCAGGAACGATATCCATCTGTCTTCTTAAGTTCTTTACATATTCTTCACTCTGACCGATAAGCTCTCCGATAACTTTATCAGGGAATTCCATTTCTTTTGCTTTAAGTAAAAGGTCACGGTCTAATTCTTCTGCGTTCTTAAGTTTTGCTTCCATCTCAACGATGTTATTTAACTTATCGATGAACCATAAATCAATTTTTGTAATGTCATGAATCTTCTGTGGATTCACTTTACGGCGGAGTGCCTCTGCGATACAGTAAATACGAAGGTCATCTACAATATGAAGATGTTCTTCTAATTCTTTGTCGCTTAACTTGTCAAAATCGCCATGCATCAGGCTGTCTACATGCTGCTCTAAGGAACGGAGAGCCTTCATGAGACCACCTTCAAAGTTAGTGCAGATACTCATTACCTCACCAGTTGCCTTCATCTGTGTTGTCAGATGACGGGAGGCAGAAATGAACTTATCAAATGGAAGTCTTGGAACCTTTACTACACAATAGTCAAGTGCTGGCTCAAAACTTGCGAATGTCTTACCTGTTACGGCATTCTTAATCTCATCTAAGTGGTAACCAAGCGCAATCTTTGCAGTAACTTTGGCAATCGGATAACCAGTTGCCTTAGAAGCTAATGCAGAAGAACGGCTTACACGAGGGTTAACCTCGATTACACAATAATCAAATGTATCTGGATTTAAAGCGAACTGTACGTTACATCCACCTTCTACACCAAGTTCGTCAATGATATTTAATGCGGAATTACGGAGCATCTGGTACTCTTTATCTCCTAAAGTCTGAGAAGGAGCAACTACGATACTGTCACCGGTATGAACACCAACCGGGTCAAGGTTCTCCATATTACATACGGTAATACATGTTCCATTTCCGTCACGCATTACTTCGTACTCGATTTCCTTCCATCCTGCGATGGACTTCTCTACTAATACCTGGCCTACACGGCTCAAACGAAGACCGTTCTGGATGATTTCCACGAATTCTTCCTCATTATCTGCGATTCCGCCGCCGCTTCCTCCAAGAGTGTATGCCGGACGAAGAACAACCGGATATCCAATCTTCTGCGCATATTCCAGACCATCTTCTACATTCGTAACAATCTGGCTTGGTGCGATTGGCTCTCCAATCTTTTCCATTGTTTCTTTAAATTCTTCTCTGTCCTCAGCCTTACGGATTGTTTTACCTGTTGTACCGATAAGCTTTACTTTGTGCTCTTTTAAGAAACCACACTCATCTAACTCCATAGCGATATTTAACGCTGCCTGTCCACCTAATGTTGGAAGAAGACTGTCCGGAGAAACTTTTAAAATGAGCTTCTTGATAACTTCTGGTGTTAATGGCTCAATGTATACTTCATCTGCGATATCTTTATCTGTCATGATTGTTGCAGGGTTAGAGTTAACAAGGACAACATGAATTCCTTCCTCTTTTAAGGAACGACATGCCTGTGTTCCCGCGTAGTCAAACTCTGCAGCCTGTCCGATAACAATAGGACCGGAACCAATTACAAGGACTTTTTTAATACTGGTATTCTTAGGCATCTTTTGCAACCTCCATCATATTGATAAACTCTTCAAATAAAAATTCGGAATCGTTTGGCCCAGGACAAGCTTCCGGATGGAACTGTACTGTCATAACGTTCTTTCCAAGATAGTGAACTCCCTCTAATGTACCATCATTTACATTAATAAAGCTTACTTCTGCAATATCTCTGTTCAGAGAATCTTCCATTACCATGTATCCATGGTTCTGTGAGGAAATATAAACCTTTCCTGTTTTTAAATCTTTTACCGGGTGGTTGGCTCCACGATGTCCGTATTTCATCTTCTTTGTATCTGCACCGTTGGCAAGTGCCATGAGCTGATGTCCAAGACAAATACCAAAAATTGGAATATTCGTAGCAAATAACTTCTTAAGCTCCTCGATAATCTCCACACATTCCTTTGGATCTCCAGGACCGTTCGAAAGCATGATTCCATCTGGATTTGCTGCGATAATCTCTTCTGCCTTTGTGTAAGCAGGGTAAACCGTAACTTCGCATCCACGCTTATTTAAAGACTTCTCAATATTCTTCTTTGCTCCAAAATCCATGAGGGCAACTTTAAAACCATCTCCTGGAAGCACTCTCTTTTCCTTACAGCTAACTTCACGAACAACACCTTGTACTTTATATTCTTTTAACTGCTTTACTACTTCGTCCAGGTCGAAATCTTCTCTTGTTGTAATCATTCCGTTCATAACACCGTACTCTCTTAAGATACGTGTCAGATGTCTGGTATCAATTCCTGAAATTCCCGGAACATCATATTTCTTTAAGAATTCATCTAATGTCATCTCGTTACGGAAGTTGCTTGCCAGTTTTGCACATTCTCTTACAATAAGAGCTTTTGGCCACGGATGAATGGACTCCATGTCTTCCATACAGATTCCGTAATTACCAATTAATGGGTAAGTCATAACAACGGACTGTCCTGCGTAGGATGGGTCTGTCAATATCTCCAGATATCCTGTCATGGAAGTATTAAAAACTACCTCGCTGATTACCTCTCTGGCTGCTCCAAAGCTTTCGCCGGTCAGCACAGTTCCGTCTTCTAAGATTAGAAATGCCTTCATGATTCACGTTCCTTTCTATATTCAATCATTTGCAACTGCATATTAAGGAAAATGCAAAAACAGCACTGGAGTAAGTCACTCCTAATTACAGTTCTTTGCAAAAAAAAAGACGGGTTCCCCCGGCTCATTGTGCGAAAACTATGCTTGTCAAACAAATCGGCCGGGAACGTGTCTTTTCAGACTTGCGAAAAAAACTGACATCTACGTTGCCGCTCTTTGCATAAATACTTAAATTGTACAAATTCTAGCATACATCGAATGCAATTACAAGAGAGGAACAGCGAAAAACTACAATTTCTATCTTTCGCCGCCCATTCCCCCCCTTATTACCATGTTGCTTTGTGCATAATTCCGATAACTAATTTTCTGTCAGCAAGAAATTATTTCAGCTCCGCAATTCGACTTACTGCGACATAAATCTGACTAATTTTATACCACGTTGCAAAGTCCACAACTCCCGTTTCCGGCAAATGGAAAATCTTCTGAAAAATCTTTACAGAATTTGCCGTTGCCGGTCCATAAATGCCGTCCACCCTGATTTTAGGAATCAATGGATAGTCCCCTGCAATTACATTGAGCTGTTCCTGCATTTGTCTCACTTTTTGTCCCGAAGCTCCAATTGTCAGCTCATATCCCGGATATGACGCCGGAATTCCTGAAATCGTCTCCGCTTCATTAATATACATATCATCCCCATAATAGTATCTTAAAATCTCAATCGCAGAAAGCCCGTCATCCCCTAATGCCTTCGAACCCCACTGGCTCATAAACTCCGGACAGCTTACCCGCTTGCCGTCACAGTACTGTGTGAGTATTGGCTGTGTCACTTCTGGTCTTGAAAGGTAGGAATTGAAAATTTCATCTACTACATTGCTGATGGAATCATAGGTGTTTTTGCCGTTAATCCACTTTTGGTCAAAGGCGGTGGATGATGTGATGGTAAAGTCTTTTCCCTTTCCCCGATACGTCGAAACCATCGTTCATTTGGGGTTTGGATAAATCTTGAGACTATCTAAGATAACAGACTTATCTTCCAGCTTATTCTCCAGCACTATACTTCCTGATTTCTTTAAAGCTTTTGACCGTATCTCGTTTATATTTATCTTAAATCTTATCACAACTTCATCCTCTTTTACAGATATTTTTTCAATAAGCTTATTCACAAGAACACGTTTTGTTGGATTATCAGCATTCAGAAATACATCCTTCCATGTTGGAATCTGCATACGCAGACTATCCCACTCATTAAAAGAGACACCCGCTCCGTCAAGTTCCTTTTGTTTCTCTGCAATCACTTTTTCCTGCTGTTCCTTTTCCTGCTTCTGCTTTTCAATCAGTTCTACCAGCTTATCTACAGGTACAGGATACTCTCCAAGCATCGCTTCTGGAATCTTATCTTCCATGACAGAAATCTTTTGCTGGATATGCTTGAGTCTTTCCTGTTCTCTTGAAAGTTCTTTCGCTTTCTCCTTTTTTGCCTTCCGTCCATTCTCGGAAATCTGCTCGAAAATATCCTCGTTTTCCTGAAGCTTATCTATGTACTCGGCAATCGCCTGAAACACAATCTTTTCAATTCTTTCTGCTTTAAATTGATAGACTTTGTAATGTGGAACTCCCTGCCATGCATCCTGGCACTTATATATTGCCTGTCTGCTCGCCCTCCTTTCTCCCGTATCTTTAATTGTCCAATAGTTATATCTACTCCCATTTGTACATTTACAGCCACAATATCCACAGTAAATAACATCAATGAGGGGAAGCATCCCCTCATTTCTTGTGATAACCTTTACACCTTTATTCTGCGGAGCGGTACGATACTTCATCCCTCTCTGCTTTCTTTTTATCTGAACCAGATTCCAGTCATCAGGACTAATAATCTGTATCTCTGGATTTGGTTCTTCCGAGAGAATCCATTCAGAACTATCTAACCGCTTACTTTTTCCGTTTTCTTTCTTTTCTCTACGTTTATAAGCTGTATAACCTGCATAAATTGGATTCGTTAAAATGCTGGTTACCGTTCCACCTCTCCATACCTCAGATGGAGCAAGTTCTTTATATTCTTCATCCATGTTCAGCTCTCTGGCAATCTTTGAAGAACCGTACTCTTTATCAAGAGAAAGCTCGTATATATGTTTTACTGCCTTTGCCTTTTCGGGAATAATCACAAGATGGTGTAATGCTCTGCCATGCTTACTGATTTCTCCAGACAGCTCCAATTTATATCCATACGGAGCCTTCCCCCCGACAAACTTCCCCTGCTGTACTAGCTTTTGTGCCGTATCTTTGACACGCATTCCCGTATCAGAACTGCTCTTTTGTGCATTGCCATAACGCAGAGCTAACATCATCTGCCCCATAATGTCATCACTCTCTGGTGAGATACAGCCATCTTTTACCGTGTATATATCCACACCATAGCTTTTAAGCTGCATAACATATGCACCAATCTCCCACATTCTTCTACCGATTCGGTCATCCTTATAGACTGCAAGAATATCATACTCGTTTCTTTGTGCATCTCGCAATGCCTGCTGTAAAATATCACGATTCTCTACGGCATTACTGTATCCACTATTACTTCCCTCAAAGTATTCCTTTGAATCCAGATGCCATTCCTCATGTTGTGCGATAAATTCTTTCACCAACTGTCTCTGGATACCTAAGTCTCCATCTTCCTCCAACTGTTGATTAGAGCTTACACGAAGTAGCATCCGCACCCTCTTTTTCTCGCCCATCTTAGGAAATCCTTTCTACATGATAAATCTGATGATTTTTAATCTGCTCCCTTAATGTATGAGACAGCACATTATTTACTTCTTTTTGAATCTCCAGTTGATGGTATCCTGCTTCTGTCCGCTCCCTTGTCTCATCAAACTCTGGAAACTCCAAGATAACTTTTACACCATCCTGTTTTGTTTCTATACAGGAATACTTTGGAGCTTCTAAAGAAATGACTGTAACAGACTTCTCTGTTTCATTTCTGCCTACATGGACTTCTTTTAATTCTTTACTTCGCTTTGTTGTCTGATTCATACAAAAACCTCCTATACATCGTATTGAAATCATAAGTTGTCTTATGACACATCATTAGTTATCTGAAAGTCCGTCAGCACTTCGGTTACTTATGTAAATACACATCTTATTAGCTTCTGGACTTTCATAAGAATACTGTATAAACAAATATAGAAGTCCTACTGTACAGCCTCTTTCACTGTTTTCTAGTAATGCATTCATACAGTGCCTTTAATGGGTCTATATATATACAATATACTCTTCTCTCTTTATATTTCGTCATATAGGTTCCAGCATCATGTTTCAAAAGGTCTTCTTCATCTAAAATGCGGGCAACTTTTTTCATATTTACTTTCATATTGAGGTGCTTTTCCAAACCATATTTCAAAGCTGCTTTTGTCAATATACACGCTCTATCCCTAAAGGTAATTTCTGTCTTAGTAAATTCATAACTATTCTCATCTTTATAGGAATATATAGATTCATCATGTATTGCTTCATATAATGCTTTTATATATCTTTCATCTTCTCTAAGCGAAAGAGTCATCATGTTCTTTTGCTGGCGTTTTTTCTGGGTAATAAGAGCCTCCTGCAACTTTGAAGAGAATTCTATATCAGGATTACATTCGTATTTTTCATAAAGCTTTGCAACAATCTGAAGATAACCGCCACTTTCATCAATCCGTAGTCGTTCTCCATTCATTAATAAGCTTTCATACTCCATCCGTATATCCCCTACTACCGCCTCTCGATTCTTAAATAATTCGGCAATAAAGCTGTAAACTATCTGGGACATAAGATGACTCTTTCTCTGCAATTCTGTTAAGATATTCAAATCAACCTTACTTTTTTCTATCTCAACCTGTAATGTTCTTCCTTGAAGACTCTCTGCTCCTCCCAAATATTCAGAAGTAACAAAGACAACTGCACTCTCTTTATTATTTTCAATACAGCGTACTGCCGCATCAATCATATTAATCTGATGATTATTTTTATCTCGGCTCTCTGCTGGGTGATAATCTTCCAAAACAAAGGGAAATCCATAGCATTCTTGTATTCTCCGTACTGTATTCGGTATTCTGTCATTAACCAGACTTGCTATGAAATCCACCTGTTTTTGAGGATACAACATCGCTTTTACTAAAGAAGTCTTATAAGATGCTGTCCTTCCAAAAACATTTATACAAACTGCTGGATTATACCCTGCTTCTATGAAAAATGGTTTTGCCGCAGCCAAAAGCATTCCTGAAAAAAGTATCTCACTAACTCCCGGACAGACATTCATATAGCCTTTAGCACATTCTGATATAGGAAAGACCATTTGATTATGATGCGGCTTCCATCTTAATCTTATGATGTTTTCAGGCGTTACTATTTCGATATCAGTTTTAGAATCTTCCAAAACCACATCTCCTAATGTAAGGATATGCTGTTTATCTTCTAAAACAAAGAATCCATTCGATTCTATCAATAGTCTTTTCACAATCTTCGCCTTTCGACTGGTCTGCTGCAAGCGAAGCAGCAGACCCTTTTTTTGTTTTCTATCTAACCCAGCATCAATAATCTGAGGCCATAAATCGAAATACGAAAGATTTTGAAGATTGCTTACCCTCTGAACATCCAGCTTTTCTCCATCAAAGGTAGTAGCCTCTATGTCATAAGCTTTCTTCACTCTCTTTCCCGTTTGAGAAATAAAGTAATAAATAGTAAGAACTCTGACATCAAATTCTGCCACTACTTCTTCTCCGTCAAGTAAGCCCTTGCCCGGTACAAACTTCAATTCTTCCCCCACTATCTATACACCTCTTCTTCTGAATACTTAGTCATATCCGCCTCCACAATGCTTGGAATTTGATCACTCGTATTCTGAGGCAGATAAAGATTGCTTTTTGATTTGATTTTTCCTTGTCGTGTGAAATCATACGGGTTTTTTCCATTTTCATACCGCTCTGTTCTCAGCATATTTTTTAACTTTTTACGGTCTTTTTTAACACTAGAAATATGCTTACTCTTACTCTTTATCTTCTGATTCTTCTTCTGCAATTTGCTATTCAGCTTTTTAAGCTGCCTATTATGCTTCCTTTCTTTCTTATCGGAATCATAACTTAATTCATCATACTTCTCCTCTAATTCCTCCGTATAGGAAACAATCTTCTTATGCTGCTCTTTTTTCTTCTTGAGCTTTCGCTCCAGCTTTTCATTTTGCTCCTGACACGCTTCACAGATAGCAATAGCAACCTCTAAATCTCTCATCAATTTAGAAATAAACTGTTTGTCCTGATTCTGTCTTTTAGAATTCCCCTCCAGACAAGCATCGAAATCATCATAAGAATACGATAATGTTTCGTTCACAAAGTTCATGCGGTTGTATTCCTCCATATTCCGTTTAAGAATGTTGATTGTTTCTACTGATTTGTTTGTTTTCATAACTATCTCCTATCTTTCTTAATTTGATAATGGTACTAAGAATCCATCAAAGATTTTTCAAGGATCCCCATATGTTTCTTCGCGATGTTAATCCGGATTTCTCACTCGCAGGAAATACTTTATCACACTTTGGAGCAATCTTATATACGACGCATTCACTTCGCTATTACGTTGTAGGTTGATGTAAGTTGACAAAAAAATAAGAATCTGCTATTAACAAATTCTTATCTCGACAATAAATTTTAAATATATTATTTGGTTTTCCATTCAAAAAAATTTTCCAGTTAGAAGTGCATCATTTTCCATTAATCGTTCTATTTGTCTTTCTATTTCCAGTTCAGTACCTTTTTTCCCAACAAAATCGTTTAGCTCAATACTTTTACACACTTCCTGCAATATCTCTTCACTAGGCTTCCTTTCTATTAATTTATTATATATCTTATAACCCGGATGTTGTTCTAATTCTGTTATACATTCCTTTAATTTTTTTCTATTTTTTAATATCGCAATATCTCTCTCACATAAAATCACACCATTTTTACTAATAATATCCTCTGGATTTTTCACAATCCCCTTTTGAACCGCCTTTTCTCCTAATTTTTCTACAAAATCGTTGAATTCTTCTATTTCTGATTCATATAAAGCCTCTCTCTTTCCTATATATTCCTGCTTTCTATATAATTCTATCTCTTCCCAATATGCCATAAAAGCTTTTATAAGTATACTTATACTCCTCTTAAACTGCTTTATCCATAATATATAGTCTTCTTCTGTAATCAAGTATTCCGCAAATTCATCAAAATTAGGATTAAGTTTCATTTGCATAATATAATCTTTTATATCTTTCTGAATTTTTGATAACTCTGCTCTCACATCTATCCTTGATACTCCATGCATCGTTCTTGTAATATCTTCTAAATCTTTTTTATTTTTACAATATTTTTTGAATAGTATTTCAAAATCATTAATTATTTCTCTGAGTGTCTCTATATTAGTCTTATCAAATTTTCCCTTTTGTATGAATCCACCTTTCCTTCCTGTGTTTAAAATTTTCTTCACTAATTCTTTATCTTCTATATAGAAAGCATAAGAATCCTCTCGTATTAGCTTTCCATCTTCCCCCATTCCACCTTTGAAATAATGGCTATATTCTTTAACACCTAAAGCTGCTAAATATTTATTCATTAAATCTATTACATGTTCTTTATGTCGTTTTGCCGAACCTTCTTTATCAATCTCCCCAATCGTCGAACCAGTTCTTTTCTTATTTATTCTTTCTGCTTTCTTTATCCCCTCTTCTGTTTTTAAACTTTCCTGATAACTATTAGCTATTTCATTCGCAAAATCTCTCAATAATATTCTCGGTTTATTTTCTGACATTTTTCACTTATCTCCTTTCCAGATCCATAACTAAATTATATCGCTTTTCTCAATAATTTCATTAAAAATCTTTATTTTATTATTTAATATGGGAAATCTCCCATTTTAGCAAAAAAATAAAAAATAATTCTTTTAATAACACCTTTCTAATATTCAGAAAGGAGATTATGAAAACATGAAGGTTAAGCTTAGCCTAGATAAAACCAGGTATTTTAACAAACCAAATAGTAAGGAGACCGCTTTTATGAAGAAGCGATTACCACAAGAAGAAAATTATTATGATATAAAAACAATAGCAGATTGCGTAGGGGAACATGGACAGGCTTTTCTCCCCGCAACTTATAAAGGTCTTGCAAGCAAACAAGAAAATTTTGAACAATGCCAATTATTCGGCATAGATTTTGACGATGAACCTGATTATAAAAAAATCAAAAGAAAGTTAGCAGACTACCATCTTCCGATTGTATTTTCTTACGATACATTCAGTTCTACTCCAGAACACCCCAAATATAGAATCATCTTATGTCATATCGTTCCGATTACAGAAAGATGGTTAGCTGATATGATTTTAAAAATGTTAAAAAAAATGTTTCCAGAAGCAGACAAACACTGTTTTGAGACTGCCAGATTATTTTATGGAGGAAAAGGATTACGGGAATTTCATGACATTGTAGACGAAACAGGAGAAAATACATTTAATGTATGCAATTTAGTGAGAGAATATGAACGATTTCTTTATATCTCTGACAAGAAAAATTTTTCCAGAAATTTAAAATCTTTTGCCCACAAGTACAAACTCAACATAAATAACACTCATCTTGATATTCAAGAATACAATACTCAAAGCCGGTGTTCTTCATCTTCTTATATAAAAAATGAAGAAAAAACAAGAAGCAATATTAAATATGAATTATATATTCCAGAAACTTCTTCAAAAATCATATTTTATGAATCACAAGAAGAAGTCAAAAATACCCATTCCTCTCACTGCATACATAAAAAAATAGATATTTCTATGTTAGAAAAAGTATCTTCCAATAAAATATGTATGTGTTGCAAGTTATGGAAAGATTTTTTTACTGGTTCTGGAGAACCTTTGAGTCATAATGAAAAATACTTATTAGCTACCAATATTCTCTTTTTATCTGGATACCAAAAGATATTTTTAGAGACGCTAAAAGAATATTATCCTGATTCCAATATAGATAAATGGAAATATGATATTAGTTACATGAAAAAAGAGAATTATAATCCTACTGGATGTCATGTGTGTAAATATGCGAATAACTGCAATCATGCAAAAAATCTATTAGAAACATTACGTGGCAGAAAACAGATTACATATTCTAATAAACAAAACTACATTTCTATAGATGAATGTGTGGAACAGGTATCTTCGGAGCTAAATGCCGCAATCAAAAAGAAAGCTGCAAATATCCACTTAATTCCGGGACAGACTGGAATAGGTAAGACAACACTATATGTCAACTTAATTAAATCAAGAAAACATAAAAAAACACTCTTAATTGCAGTACCCACAAATAATCTAAAGACAGAACTTGTCCAAAAAATAGGAAAAGATAATATATTAGAAATACCTTCTTTTGATGATTTACCTTTACCACCAAAACTTCATCAAACTATCGAGGAATATTATAATAAGGGATTTATTAAAGAGGCTTTGGACTCTATAGAAACATATGCTCATAAACTAACCGACAATTCAATATTTATGAATTATCTCCATCCAGAGACAGTATTAGCTCATCCTTCAAAATGCGTTATTATGACCCATGCCCGCTTTTTATCACTTCCACATCAAATATTAAAAAATTTTGAAGTATTAATAGACGAGGATATTTTATATACGATGCTTACACGCACTGGTTCTATCCAGATTTCTTCTCTAAAAAAGGCTTTAGAAGAAAACATATTCCCCATAGAAAAACGAATGGAAATTGAAGATTTGCTGGAATTAAAGGATAATAAATACCGACATAACAAAAACCGTTATTCTTTTGAGCTTGATACAGGTATAATTAAAAACAGCCAAGTCACCGATAATCTCACTGATTTTGTGAAGGCAGACTGCTATATGAAACAGAAAGATAGCATTAAATATCTTGCTCCAATTCGACTCCCAAAATGTAAGCTGATTATACTATCCGCAACATTAGATGAAGACATCTACAACTTATTCTTTCCTGAAAGAAAAATAATTTATCATGAAATTGAACAGGCTACTTATAAAGGTCATCTGATTCAGTATCCGTGGTATTCCATGAGCAGGAAAGCAATAAAAGACCTTACAGAAAAAGACACTCTGCATTGTCCTACTGTTTCTACATTATTCAAAAAAATAATGGCTAACACAAACAATGTATATTACGGCATCACCTTCAAAAAATATGAAAATGATATTCCTTTGGAACACACCTTACATTTTGGAAATCTTACTGGTACAGATTATTATTCTGGGAAAAATGGAGTAATTATTGGAACTCCACATTTCCCTTCCTATCTATATCGGCTTATTGCCTTTTCCATAGGAATATCCGACAATAGTACCTTAAAAAATCGAAAAGTGAATTATAAAGGGTACAATTTCTTGATGATGGCATACAAGGACAAACAATTACAACGTATTCAATTTTATCTAATTTCTTCTGAATTAGAACAAGCTGTAGGACGTTCCAGACTACTCCGTACAGATAGTACCGTATATCTTTTTTCAAACTTTCCGTGTAGTCAGGCAGCTTTTTGTTTGGATAATTACTTAAAAAGTGCCGATGCCCAAGAGCTGGACACCGACGAAAAAATATGATTAATATTATGTTTTTAATATAGTATTACAGATATGAAAATTTCCATTATTTAAATATCATCCACACTATTAACCAAAAAATTACATAAAAGAATATATCAGAGATGTGATAAACTTTGATATATTCTTTTTTAATTCATTTATATTGTAAATTTTTCTATAAATCTCACATACATTTTTTTACATTCTAGACCACTTGTCATTTCTTCCATCAATTCATCAAAAAAAGCTGTTTGACTTTGCATCTTTTTTAACCAATTAGTTGCACTCCCTCCTCCAGAAGCATTAAGTAATTTAGACATTATTTTTACAGTTAATTTCAAAAAATTTTCTGCAAAATATTCGATAATATCATCCCTATATGTTGAATGTCGCGTATTTCTATAAAAATTATGATAATCAAAAGTATGTTTTTCTCCCACAGAACTATAATTTTCCTTAAGAGCGAAATATAAAGCAATACAATAAAACATACATGTATTGTTAATTTCTTTATTTCTTTGACTTATTTGAATCATTTTTTGTTGCTGTTCTATATTTCCCGAATTTGCCATTATGTGTGCATTACATTGTTCAATACTTTCATCATAATTTTTTCTCATTCTATTTCGTGCCTGCATATATAAATATTTAATAAATAAAGCCTCATCTATTTCATCTTTATTTTTTTTGAAAAGAACACCTTTTTTATCATTTTCTTTAGAATGATAAAATATTTCATCATAATAAGTATTCACTAAATATTCATCTGAACTAGCTTTATTAAAAAGAGTTTTCTTTTTATCCTTTGCTTTAAAAGGTGCCTGCAAAAATGCAGAAAAAGCTAACTGTGCAAGATCTTCATTAGTCACTCTTTGATGCTTTTCAAACCGAGGTTTTAAAGGTACTTTTTGTCCTCTTCTAATTTCAACAAATATATGTGGCGGCTCTCCTGACATCAACATATTTTGCAATTCAATCTGTTCATCATTTTTAGCAACCATATCTCTTGAAGATATCGGATTTTGCAAATTATTATAAATAGAAATATTCCCACTAAGAGTTTCATTATTTACTTCCATTATTCTTACTAATACATAAACTTTTTTTAGCTGTTCAATTTTATCAACTTCATGGTTTATTAAGGCATTTCTCAAATATACTCCTAATGCATTTGTTGTTTGCGCACCATTAATAATTGAAAAATTTGTAATTTCTATAAGATCTACTTGACCATTATTTTTTTCTCTATGTGCATCTAATGACTCACACAATATAGTAATTCCATTATTATAATTCCAAAATCGTTCAGGCTCGTCATTTATAGTTTTTATCATGGCTTCATATGTTTTAGATTTTTTCTCATCTAATGAGTCTCTTAAATTTTGACCAAACAAAATATTTCTTCCCATTGATGAATTAATATATTTATTACATAAAACTGCCAAATCATATCCCCTTATATTACAAAGTAAAGCATTATCAGAAGCATTTTCATAAATAATATAATTATTAAACATATCCGCGGTAAATTCTGCATATGGAACTTTTAAAACATGGTCTTTTTTCGTTAAGCTTCCTAATATCACTTCCATTTCATCAATAGTAATTATTTTTTCGTTATTTTTGAAATTTTTCCCACAATTAACTGTTCCATTATGATATACATAATATGTACAATTTTTTTTAAAAGAATTATTAAAATTTGTTTCAGAAATTACATATTTCAAATTATCTTGAACATTATTAGGATTTTTTAAATATTGCTTAATAGACTCTTTCATATTTAGAAAACAACCTCTTATTTCTTCCTCTGTCAGCTTACTATATTTAGCTTGAATAACATCATAATAATATTCATCTCCATCTTCAATTTCAATAAATATGTCTATTCCACTATCAGGAGGTGCAACAATAACTTTAGATATTTTCTCTATATTTTCTGGAATAATATCATATCCTAGCATTTCACTATACATCACTTTAAGTATAGCCAATGTAAATGCATCTTCAGGAATATTATTTCTTACTATTGCTTTATCATTTGGCAAACCAGCAAAATTTTTATAAAAATCTTCTATAAGTTCCTTTATATTATTTTTAAACATCATAATCTCCCATTTTTCTTTAATTTTAAGGCATTTTACTTATAACATTTATTATCCTCATACGAACTACTTGTAGTTTCCACCTTTATTATATTATTTTAACACATATAAAGATAAGCCTCAATCACAACTATCTATACTGAATAAACTCAATTATAGACTGCTTTGTTATCTTCCAACGACTTCCCACTTTAAAAGCCTGTATCTGTCCCGTATGTATCAAATCAAGTAAGGTATTTTTTCCCACTTTTAATAACTCTTTACATTCTTTGAATGTCATTACTTCTGGAATATACTCATACATAAATTATCACCTCATTCATTTATTTTTAAAAATGTGTTCATTACCGTTCAAGACGGTTTATTCCTGTCCTTTATAGACTAATTTTTAATTTTATTTGGTAAATATTTTTATACAAAAAAAGTGGGAAGAATCTTTTTAATGATTCTTCCCGTCATACCTTATTCCATGCTACTTATTAAATCAATATTCGCTTTTTCGTATTTGTTAAGAACACTTTCATCAAAATCATTTGGTTTTACTGTTCCTTTATACCAGCTTTTCGATTCAAAGTAGTCTTTTAAATCTGCACTGTCAAATATTCTTCCGTGACGGGCATATATCTCATTTCTAGCCAGTCTACGGTCTGCATCGCTGAGATTTTCTACTTCTTTTTCTGTAATGTATCTGGAATCACTACCCTCTAATATGTAATCGCCATCCGTGGAAGAATCTTGTTCTTCGTCTACTTCTGATTCATCGCTATTTTCTCCGGGGTCATCTTCTCCTTCTCCAGTTATCTTCATTACAATAGCATCTCTTGCACTCGTTTCTTTTTCTTCTATCTCTGTCATTTTTTCTTCATCCTCTTCAAAAGTAGATGTATCAGTAACCCTGTAATACAATGGTGGAGTAGATGTAAATCCTCTTCCATCTGTTACCTCAGTAGTATCTCCGACATCCACATAAGAAATCGTATATACTCCTGCCTTTGGAAATGGATTTTCTTCATTGCAATGAATAACATATTTATCATCCCCTTGCATATCTCCATCTACCACGTTATACGCAACCCAGTTTGAAGATGGACCAGAATTTGCATCTTCCAGACTTTTTTCAAGTTTTCCTAAAATAGAATTATCACTTAATCTCTGTGAGACAAAAAAATCACCACTATCTAAAGTTCCACCTTCAATATCAAAGCCATACTTACTCGTATCTATACTTTCTCTGTCAGTCAAACATTGGTCCAACACTTTTTGATTGGAAATCAAATCATCAATCTTTTTCGTTCCTCCCCAAAAATCTGAATACACTTTCACTATCTTTGTAAATTCGGTACTTTTTTCTTCTGACCAATCCTCTCCATCCTCAAACACTTTGGAATACAGCATATCTTCCCATGGTATTAAGAAAGCCTCTTCTCCTGACGCACGCATTTTTTCCGCATCGTCTGAATCTAATCTTTCTCCCTTATATAAAGACTTAATAAGCTTCGTAATCTGTTCTGTACTAAGCTTTTCTACTTCTGCTTCTGTTGATTCCGTTGTAGCCTTCTGTTTTTTTACATTCTTTTTCTTTGCTGTTTTTTTCGTTTCTTGTACCGTTTCCGTTGTCTGTTCTTCACTTGATTCATCATCATCTCCCCATGCAGAACACATAGAAAGCAACACCATTATTACAAACAGCCCCACTAATACTTTTGCTATCTTTTTCATATCATATACCTCATTATATTTCAATTTCTAATAATGAAAAAGTGCAGGAAGTCATTTTATCCTTTACCTCCTGCACTCCCACTAAATCACTTTATTTTTTTGCTTTAACAGATTTTACATTACTCCAGCCAGAATAATATGTCTTTCCATTTACCTTTTTACATACACGTACCCTGAAATAATATTTTTTCTTTACTTTTAATCCAGATACCTTTAATGAAGTTCCTTTTGCTGTTTTTGTCTTTGCTCCTGCAAAATTCTTTTTCATAGAATACTGAACCTGATAGTTGGAAGCTCCTTTTACTTTTTTATATTTTATCAATGCTTTTTTCTTCTTTAATGTAGAAACTTTTTTAATTGCTGTTTTAGATAGAATCACTTTCTTATTTTTTGAATTAGACGGTTTTGTTGGATTTACTACTATTATGTCGCAGCCACGCATGAGTTGCCATGCGGAACTATTATTTTTTATTTTTACAAATACTTTAGCTTCACCGGCTTTAAGCCCTGTTATTCTTCCCTCATTATCCACCCTTACTATATTTGGATATCTAGTTCCCCATTCTAATTCATCTGTTGCATCAAGTGGAGAATAATCTACTTTTAATTTCTTCGTCTCTCCTACTTTAATCGTTACTTCATATTGTCTTATTTCCAAACTTACTATTGGAACTTTTACGTTTATTACACAGCTTGCAGATACTCCATTTACAGAAGTTGCCCAAATAGTTGTAGTTCCACCTTTTTTCGCAACAACATTTCCACTATCAGTTACTGTCGCAATCGAGTTGTCACTACTTCTCCATGACACCGTCTTGTTTGTAGCATTTGATGGATAAATAGTAACATTTAACTGACAAGTGCCACCTTTCTTTAAATCAACTTGGGATTTATCTAACTTTATATCAGTTACTGGAGCTTCTTTTATTTCAATAGTAAAATACACCTTTTTATCTCCACGCTGAATAGTAACCGTTTGCATTCCAAGCTTACTCATATCATAAGACGCAACCATATCATCTGACACAATAATATCCGCATCTGTTCCATCTTCATAACCAATTCTTACTGTTGCCCCAGACAAATCCAGCTTTTCGCCTTGCTGATAAACTGTTTTATCTGGATTTGATAATAATCGTAAACTCTTTACTCGAACATATCGGTTATTCTTTAATTGCGGATAAGGATAGCTACAATACGGGTCAATTTCCCATGTATTTTTAAAGTCAAAACCTGTAAAAGTCTGGGCATATTTCATTTGCGATGCAGTCAAAACCTTTATTCCATTTCGAATATTACTATATTCGTTGCTACTACTTCCTTTTAAATAAAAGCAATTATCACAATCTGCCCATACAATCCCATTAGCATTATTTTTATTATCTATTGATACCTGTCCTATTGAATAACAATTTTTACATAAAATGTCTCCATCACTCCACCACCAACAACCACCAACAACACCAGATGCCTCACTAGTATTACTATAACTTCCCTTTTCAGAAACATTGACCATATTAATGCAATTTTCTACTTGAGCAACCTTCGTAGCATATTCAATACGTCCTATAAGTCCGCCTGTTCTAGAATACTCTCCCCCTGTATTTTGTATCGTACCAGAACTATAGCAATTTTTTATTAACGTAATATCTTTGTTACCACTTTCTTCTTCATCATAATCCTCGTCACCATTTACATACCCAACTATACTTCCCACATATTTGGCTTTTACATTTATCCTTACATCTTTTAACCCCAAATTTTCGACAATACCATTATTTAATTCTGCAAATAATCCAACTGCTAATAATCTTTCTGTATTTGAATCTGTATTTGTGTAAATATTCATTCCGATAATCTTATGTCCATTACCATCTAATACTCCTGAAAATTCCTCAATCGGAGTCCAGCCCATTCCACTGTCCCAATCTCCGCCTTTCTTTGTATCTTCGGTCATATCAATATCATTCATAAGAATATATTTTCCAGATGGATTATTACGGATTCCACTTAAATCTGCAATATTATAAATTCCCGTATATCCATCTGGCACACTTGTTTCCTGTGCGTTGGCATTGATATGTAACCCTAAAATTAAAATTCCAAAAACCAACAAATTAAATAGAATATTTCGTTTCTTCATCTTATTTTCTCCTCTCTGTTTGTTTCTTATGTGGCTACTCTTTTTTCTTATTTCTACTTTTTTCTACTTTCCCCCTTTATACATCATCATATACATCTATTATATCCATAAGCACGAATTATTGCATCTATTTTCTTATTATTTTTTTAATTTTATAGATGTATTTATTCTATATTATCCCTTGTATTAATTCATTCTCTCTATTCTTTCAAGTCGATATAATAGTTATATGATTTCAAAAAAAGGAGGATGAGAGAATGGAGAATTTAAATAAGTTAATGGGTGAGCGAATCGCTAAACTTCGTAAGGAAAATCATATGACTCAGGCAATGCTTGCAGAAAAATTAAATATTTCCGTCAGACATTGTAGTGCGATTGAATGTGGTAATGCCCGCTTATCTATCGAAAAGCTTATTGAAGTTGCCGATTTATTCCATGTCACCCTTGACTATCTTATTCTTGGTCGCCGTTCTTCCAATAAATATATTGACTTGTTTCCGGATTCTTTGATCCATTCTTTGCAGTCTGGAACAGATGCAGAATTAGATTTATTTAAGCAATATATACAGATGTTCCATAAAATCTACTCTTCAAAAAAAGATTCTAAATAAAAAAACAGGAAGAAACATCATGCTTCTTCCTGTTTTTATTGTATACCTAATGCCTAACCTGCTATCTCTACCTCTTCCTTTTCTCCATAATAATATACATTATTTGAAAGCAGATACTCCACTGGCATTTCATGATTAGATTCAATAATCGCTTTTTTCATCTCCTCCACTTCATCTGCCTGACTTTCGGGAACTATCATTAGCTCAAAAATCGAAACAGGTAAAATATAAAATGGTTCTTCCAGCTTTTTCTTAGCTTCATCTAAGATACTCTTTTGTAATAAAGCTAATGCTCCTTGATTCTTTTGAAAGGCATCCTCAAAAGTCATAAGCGAATTTTCTTCCTCTGTTACAACCAGCATCAAAAATAGACTTTCCTTTCCCATATTCTCTAAAACCTGTTTCCATATTACTTCTGGCTCTACCGACCAGATTTTGAAAATATCCTTTGTTACGGCAGTTCCTCTATGTTCTGGAGCATTTTTATAATCCAACTGTGTATCTATATAATATACAACTGCCAAATCGAGAAATGGAACATAGTATTTATGCTCCAAGTACTGCTCGTTCCATTCTTTGTTCACCATCTCTACATAGAGCCGGTCTTTAATCCGCTCATAACTCCATATATCCTGCTGACTTAATAACGAAATGTTTCCCGCTGTCCTGCGGTACTCTTTTAAAACCTGCTCACTAATCTCCTGCACACTGATTCCTGCCTGAAAATCTTCATAGCACCTGTCTAAAGAAACAACAGGCGATAACTCCTCTTCCAGCTTTTCAATAACCAATCCTTCATAAGATACACCGTTATTCTTCCAGACACGCTTCTGTTTCATCTCAAATTCTTTACCTAACTGGCACGATAATTCATAGAATAGCTCTTCAATAAACTTGTTTTTCTCCATGACAATCTCCTTTCTTATGCTGCTCTTGTATCTGTATTCTTTAACGCACTCATTATTCTCTTATAATCTCTCTCCGTTAAATTCGCCAAAGATACATGAAAGCGTTCTACAATCTGCTGTTCTGTCACACCGGTACGTTTCATTTCATCATACAGTTTTCCCATACGATAATCGGAAAGCTGTTTTTTATTTGCCGTTTGAGAAGCCTGTTTAGAAACTTTATTCCCCATGTTAAACTGACATACAATCTCATTCTTTTGATTACAGATTTCCAGACTTCTAATGACTTTACCACCCTCATCATAGGAAATGTACGACACATGAAAAGAGTCTTTTACCTTTAATTTCCCATTGTCCTCTACAATATTTACTTTATCTGATGGAATCCAGATAAAAGGAGCGGTATAAAGCTCTCTGCCAATTCCAACATTGAAACAAGCTCTCTTAAACGAATCTGATGCCGCTCCTTTTACTGCCTCCGTATAAGACTGGACACCAACATCCTGTTTTCCAATCCACTCGCCATCCTCTCCTTTAATGCTCACAGTACAAAATAATGAACCATTTATCAATTCATGCTTACGTTGCCATCCCATAATACCAAAGGTTTCATCAAGAATGTTCATATCACAACGTGCATCCTTATACAGTAATAATGATATGCCATTTTTCTTAACAATACCTACACGGGCTTCTATCTCATCTGCTCTTAACTTTCTAATCTCCTTCATAATTTTATACCTCCAAAAAAGAGAGGATACCATTATAGATACCCTCTCACTGTCTTTTTACTATCATGCTACTGAAAACTTACGATAAATTACTTCTTTTTTGCAGTCATCGTAAATATCTTTATGTTTTTCTTTGAGTTTACCCGAATCAATCCGAGTCTGAACTACCTGTTTCCACTTTACGATGTGCCCTCCTACTCTACCTGCTTCATTTTCTGCTAATGCAGATTTTAACTGATTTTCAATAAGCTGTTTCTGCTCTGTTAATGAATCTAATTCTACTCTTATTTCCTCATATTTTTCGATGGCTGAAAGCATCTGATCGTCCAGATTAATAATAGAACCAACCTTTGTGTTACTATACTTTGCTCCCAAATAAAGACTTGTAGCTTTAGATGCATCAACATCTGGTTCTTCACCAGTCTTAACACAATGCCAGAAATGCGATTCTATGCTTACCAGCATCTCGATAAGCTGTTCATCCCGGTATACTTCCGTCCAATAGAATTTATTTCCGCCGACCAGAACCGCAATATACGCTTTCTGAAAACCTGTAACTGCCAGATAGTGCTGAACCTGTAGCTGATAAGCTTTAGGAATCTCTCCATTCTTCCAGTCATTATTTTTAAATTCGATAGCTGTTTTAGCTTCAAATATCGAATAAGTACCATCCAATTCACTGATAATGCCGTCAATATCTGCAATCATAAACGGATATTTTTTACTTCTAAGAATTGAATTTTTCTTTCGTACCATTAAGCCTGTACGTTGGATGAACTCCTTTCTTACGACATCTTCAAGAACCTTACCAAAATGTGTTACTTCGGATTCTTCTTCTCTAACTTGAATTTCCCCACGTTTTTCTTGCCATAATTCAAAGATGCTACGGTAAGGATTACATCCGGCAATAATACTTGCGTCACTGCCACCGACTCCGATAGTCCTCATTTTAAGCCATTCCGATGTCGATAAGTTCTTAGTGGAACATACAATATCATATTTCATCTTTAACCGCCCCTTCCTTTATGCTGCAATGGTAATATCATTCTCTTTATCGTAATAATATACGCTATAACTTAAAATATCTTTTTCATTTACAGATGTATCATTAACATCTCGAACCATTTCTTTTAATTCATCAACGCTCTTTTTTAATTCACTTGCCCTTGCAATATATACCTCATTTACAGAGCCAGGGAATATATACAATTCATCTTCTAATGCATCTGCGATTTTTCCAATCACTTCTGTAATCATAAAATAGACAGCTCCATTCACTTCTTCTTTGTTTGTAAGAATATAAAGATTAACCATCCCCTCTTCATATGGTAACTTTTCTCCAACGCTTGTTTCTATGAACTTTCCTAAACTCATTAATTTGGGTGGAAAGAGTCTTACTGTATTTTCTAATGCAATAGCATAAAGCTCTTCTTCTGTCATACCCAATATTTCAGCATCTTCTTTTAATAGCGGTGTGGTAATCATATTTACTTTATCTTTCTTCAGAATAATCTTTACAACTGCGGATAAGTCTAAAAATTGTTTTGATATGAGATACTCTACCAATCCCTTATTACGCTCTGTATTAATTAACTTTACAAATGCCGTCTTTTTTACAATCTGCACCAATTTATCATATTCCATTATTTGTCCTCGACTTTCTTTTCTTCTGTTTTCTCCGTCTTGTTCCATAACTGCTTCAAGTATTCAAACAGGTCTGCTACTCCCAATAACTTTTCTAAGAGCTGCGGATTAAATTTCTTTAAAATGATACAGAAAATCTCATAAACCATATGCCCTGCACTTTCTGTATCCCCAGTATCACAGTTTGTTGTACTGGAGACGAAACTGCTTGATTGTCTGTACTTTTTCATTTCTTTAAGAATCTTTGCTTCTGTCGCTTCTTTTATTGTTTTCATCTCATTTCTCCTCACGCTGTCAAAATCATCTGATATGTTTTATCCAATATTGGACTTCCCTCGATTGTTCTTTTAAAGACATTTTCCTTATAATTCTTTGTCTGTCGGAGCGGCTTTGCATGATAAGACATATCAGAAACTGCATTCATAAAGCGGTATCCGTTCTTTCCTACCTCCTGCAAATCTGGTGCATCAAAATAGCAGGCTTTTAATGTCTCCTGCTGTTTTAAATTATTCTTTTTCTGCATTTCCTTCATATCTTCTGACACTGGATACAATTCTTCAATCATGCTGATTACTTTCTTATCTGATAATTTCTTCTGATTCAGTTCATCAATCGCCCTTCCCAAGCGATTCATATATTTATCGGCAAGCTGTAATGTTTCTCTTGCTTCATCCAAACGATTTAAAACATTACTGGTATGTCTTGCCGACCAGCTACGCTGTGCCCCTCTAAGTGCTAAATTCAAAGTATTCTGACACACAACTCGAATCGGAGTCATCGCTACTCGAATAGCTCCTGAACCATCATGAGTGTTGGAGAATACTAAATACGGCTCAATCGCATCGCCAGAAATAATATACCTCTGTGGCATCTTTGCAAGCATCCATACAATCTTTCCATTGGCAATACTTCCAGCCGTTTCGTACTTTACACCCTCACCTAATAAAGCATCTGTAAATGAAAAAGCTTCTTCATTCTGTACAATTTTGTAGCGGTCACTTACAATACCAAGAATATTTCTATCAGTGTCTCTAACATTTGCTTTATAACCAGATACAAGCTCTCCTGCGGAAGTATAGACAGGCTCCTGTAAAACCTGCCAGTCCAATCCTGCATAGATTAAAGCACCTTTTGATGTTAATGCTTCGTCAACTTTTGTACCTAAACCATGCCACGGAGCAGTTCTTGTGTAAAACATTGTTTCAATATTAGCTGCCATCTTATTTCCCTCCCTTTCTTCCTACGATAATGATAATAATGTTAAAAATTGTTTTAATAGCTCCCATTTCTTTATCCTCCTTGTGATAAGATTTTATTTTGTTACATAGAAATGGTGTATAATTATCATTTGAGAATTTGCGAAAAAATATAGCCATGCATATTTACTATAAATATACATGGCTACATTTTTTGCTTTCCATATTGTCATAAGATATATAGTTACATCAAATCATAATCAGATCAAATTTATTCTAAACAAATCAATCATCAAAAACAAGATTTTACAAATATTTCAAGATAATTACAATTCAAATTTGCTACTTTTAACAGAACCGCTTTACATATCTTTTTTAGATGTGTTTCTTTTATCTTGGGTGTTCTTTCCTAAGCCGTTCTTCTTCTTTTTCCCACTCTTTTTCGTAAAATTTTTTATATTTATATTCTCCTCCACTTGCAAGCTTTCTCATCAATCCGACTTCAAATAATCCATCCCATTTTACATGAACATGTTCAAATTGGTGATAATTAAATTCATCCGTGCATACAGGTAGGTAATTGTGCCTTTATTTCATCCGCTTTCAATAAGTGATATGGATATTGACAGGATAATACTATATTATTTTCATCTATTTTTTCAGAACCGCTTTCCCAACACATCAATAGAAACTGTACACTATTAAATTTAAACAAATAAGAAAGTTTCAAATCTGGGAAATTTTCTCTTGGTACATCATTATTAAGAAAAACTTGTCCGTTTTCATAATCTATATATCGTACAGTACTATTAGAGTATAATATTGGATTTTGACACCAACGTAACTTAAGATTTCCAAACATTGCATCGGGAGCAGGTGAAACATTTACAGCAAGTCCACATAATACAGTTACATTTGTTTTTGGTATTTTATCATTCTCATTCAAAAGATAATGCAAAATTTCTTCATCAAAAAAAGAACAGTCTCCCTTATGCGAACGTACATCATTAAATGCGTATTTCAGTAACATTTTTTGAACTAAGACATAATTATATTCAATTTCAAGCTTATCTTGTTCTGTATATTTCCGTGTAAAGTATCGACTGATGAAATCTTTTGCATAGCTATCAATATATGAAATTCTTTAATTATTACATTCGGCGCACACATCTTTAACCATAGGGTCGGCTTGATATATCCTTTTTCTTGTATCATCAAATGTAATATAGCACTCTGGAAATAAATCTAAAATTGCAGATGAAATAATATGTTCTCTAGTACCTCTCGTTTCTCTTCCACAATATGCACATTTCATTTTTACACCCCCTTAATTAAATAATAACAGAAATTAAAATATATTTCTACTTTTCTGCATTATCTACGTTTTTTCAAACAAAGCAACTGATTATACAAGCAATAACTAATAATTTTATTGCTTTCCTTGCTACCTTTGAGTAAAAAGAACTTATGAAAAGCCTTACAGCGTAAAGCTTTAACAGTATCTAAGAATTCTAATACATAGTTTTTTAATATAAATCTAATACCCGTTCAATTTTTTTCTTTTTTTCAATAAGCATTCTTGAAATAAATTCCTCATAACTTTCATCAGGATAAAGTGGATTTGGTTCTACCTTTTTCTTCATCAATACTTTAGCAATAGATAAAGTCGCAACTACACCTGCTAACGTATTTTCATACGATACATGATTTTTTTCAATACTTTGATAAAGTATTTTTAACTGTTTTAAATGTTCTTCTAATTGAAGAGGCTTTCCATTCAATGGATGTAAATAGTTTATTCGCTTATCAAGTATTCGCTGTATTTCTTCTTCATTTGCAATTTCACAAGAAGTTCCACGACGAATATAAATCATATTCTGTTTAAGCGAACCACTTTCTCTTTTAGATAAAAACGGAATATATTGTGGCGTATCGTCTATAATTAATATTTGAAATTTCTTATTTTCTAATGCTTTATATTCTGAAGCTGTATACGAAAAATCATATACCTCATATTTTAGGTTTGATGATATAAAATTTTTTATTCCATTAGAAATAGCCGCTTTATCTTTGATTTCTAATAAACCTGTAGCCTGTGTACTTTTATCCTCTTTTTCTTCCACTCCAAATACAATAATACCGCCACCTGAATTCGCCAAAGCCAACATTTCCTTTGCTAAACTTTCAATCCATTGACGCTTGAAATCAATTGCATCATGCTCACCTGTTTGTGCCTGAAAAAACTCCCTAAATCTATCAAGCGTAGGTTCTTGTAATAATTCATATACTATATCTTTTAAGTTTTTTGGAATTTCCACGGATATTCTCCTTTCTTTTTTGCTAGTTTATTTTATATTAATCTTAGCACTTTCCATAATATTTTACATCATAGTTTTTATCAATTCCCTCCTTTATTTCTCTCTTATATTTATAATACGTCCCTCGTGCAATTCCAATAAGCTGTATACACTCTTTATCACTCAGCATCCCATCAAAATCTCTACTATATTTCTGAATCTGCCTCTTACACTCGACGGATTTCTTTGTAACAAGCTTCGTTCCCTGCATTAATCCTATCTGCTTCCCATTTATACGAGCTGTCTCAATTCCTTCCTTTGTTCTTTGCCGCAAATCTGTAACTTCCTTTTGTGATTGCAGAAATGCAAGCCTTATCTGTTCTTTTGCTAATGACATCAGATATTTATTAACTCCTTCCAAAATGTAATCAACATTTGTCCCTGTAAGTGGAATCCCGTTATGCAGAGCCGCCTTATATGTCATTGTATCAATGTGATGCTCTTTTAAGAAGATAAGCTCTATCCCTTTCTTATATAAATCTTGATATACTTGAAAGCCATCTTCTGCATCACGGCTCATTCTTGATACTGAATCAAACACTACGGTATCTCCAGTCTTTAATCGCTTTATCAGTTTATTTAATTCCTTTCTGCCTTGAAACTTCGTCCCTGTATACACTTCTTTTATAATGATCGCTTCTGGATACTCCTTTTGAATATTCCGAATCTGTCTATCCATGTTTTGTTTCTTAGTTGAAATTCGTACATATCCATAAATCTTTCCCATGATTTTTTTCCTTTCCGTATCATAAAAAACGACCGTTAGATTTGACACTCACTTTTATATGATTTGCCAAACCCAACGGTCCACTTTTGACACTATTCATTTATAGGTTTCTTTTGATACTGCTGACCTATTCTATTTCTTACAGAAAAACGTCAGTGATTTCTGTAAGAAATAAGAAATGAGTCAGTAGTATTAAAAGTAGACCGTTAGGTTTGGCAATCATATAGAAGTGAGTGTCAAATCCAACGGAACCTTTTTCCATAATTTAACAGAAAGAAATTCTTAATAAACTAAGTTTACCAACCCAGTAGATAATGCTGGTATAAACGCAATACCTAACATTAAAATAAGTAACATAATATAAAACGGCATCGATTCCTTAATAAAAGCCTTGATATCACATTTCGTCACTCCGCAAGTTACAAAGATAAGTGTTCCCATCGGTGGTGTTACCCCTCCGACTGCCATAACGAAGATAAATAACATAGCAAAATGAATTTCATTGATACCGTATGCCTGTGCTACCGGTGCTAATAACGGAACTAATACGATCATTGCCGCATTTCCTTCTATAAACATACCGACAACAAGCAAGAATAAAATAACAATAATAAGAAAGACATATTTATTTGAGATACTAGATGTAATAACTTCTGTTAACTGCTGAGGAATTCTTTCTTTGGTTAATACCCATGCAAAAGCGGATGCACCACCAACAATCATCATAATGGAGGCTGTCGTTGCTACGCTTTCTTTTAAACCGTCTACTACATCTGACATTTTAAGTTCTTTAT
>OLVP01000131.1_pt1 | contig 66018 bp, 54 predicted proteins | sample 1673281 | NCBI WGS metagenome assembly OLVP01 (sample SAMEA3178940, study PRJEB25190) | human gut metagenome | biome: human gut; feature: human-associated habitat; material: faeces | place: Austria | collected 2013
AGCCTTGCCTTTTGCCGGACGGCAGGTAGACTACATGCGTTTCTTCCTATCTTCCTCAATGGTTGCGATGCAGCCATACTTTGCCCAGGATATTTTAGACCCAGGCGGATATTTTTATGGGTTGAACCTCACGACAAAACGATTGATATTCGGAAACAGGAAACTGCTGATGAACCCTCATGCAATCATTGTTGGACACACGGGTTCTGGTAAGTCGGTGCTTATCAAGGCAACAGAGATATTCCAGACACTTATCTCCACGTCGGACGATATTTTAATCTTAGACCCTCAGAACGAGTTTAAAGAGATCGTAGAAAAATACGGAGGTTCTTATTTTGACCTGACCCCAAAATCAAAGATATATATCAATGGATTTGAGGTGTCCGATGCGGTATTTTATGCGGACAAAGACACAAAAGAAAAATTTATCGCTACGCAGACAAAGTATGCAAAAAGCCTTGTGGCAGCTATCATGACAAATATCCTGTTTACACAGGAACACGCTACCGTAGTCAGCAGGGCAACAAGAAAGATGTTTGATAAAATCTTTGCACAGAAAAGATTAAAGAAACAGGCAACCTTACGTATGTTGAGGGAAGAGATAAAACTGGAATTAGAGAATGCAAAAGATGATTATGATAGATCCATCATAAAGCCAATCTATAATTCCCTTGAAGAATATACAGAAGGAAGCTGTGATATGCTGGCTTATCCATCCACAGTACGTCTGGATAACCGTATGATTGGATTTGGACTTAAAAATGTACCGCCGGATAACTGGGAGCCGGTTATGGTGACCGTTATGCATTATACCTCTACACGAATGGAATACAATCAAGAGGCACAGAGGGCAACGCATTTTATCGTGGATGAGACACAGGTAGTCAGCCGGAAAGGTACTTCTGCAGAACAGCTCAATACTGCCGTTGCGACTTTCCGAAAATATGGCGGCATCTGTACAATGGCAATGCAGAATATTACGGCAGCACTGGAAAACAAGATGTTAAAAGAATTGTTCAGTAACTGTAACTATAAATGCTTTTTAGACCAGGGAGGAGCCGATGCGAATGCCCTTGCCCAGATCCAGGAATTATCCCAGACAGAATTTAACGCATTAAATTCTGAGGAGGTAGGAAAAGGAGTCATGGTCTGGGGCAAAAAGGTTGTCCTCTTTGATGCAAAAATCTCAAAAGAAAATGAACTGTATCCGCTTATCAATACCAATTTCCATGAGAAAGCGAAAGAAGCAGAAAAGAAAAAACAGAAGCAGAGACAGGAGCAGCAGGAGAGCAATGACCGTATTGAGGAGATTATCTTACAGATGGCGGAACTTGCCCCGGTTACTGTCCGTGACCTTTTATCCGTATTGGAGATCACGCAGGAAGAAGCCGAAAAACAATTAAGTTTTCTATGCCAGCAAGGGTATCTTATAAAATCGGAAGAAGCAGGCAATATCCGTTATCAGAAAGCAGGCTGATGCTTATGGCAGTAAAAAAAGCAAAAGAAGCGAGTTTTAAAAAAATGGACAGTGCGTTTGCTACTTCCCAGAGTGCTATCCAGAAAGTGAAGAACACCGACCCTCTTAATGGAAATGAGGAACAGGAACAGGGGAACGAAAATGTCAGCATAGACCCTGCCCATTATCTTTCCAAAAAAGAAAAAAAAGAATGGAAAAGGCTGTCTTATACCGCAAAGCAGCGTTATATCAGGCAGGCAGAACGGCAGTTAAAACGGCAGAAAAAACGGAACGGGATTGCAAAGACAGAACCCAGTTCCGTTAAAGAAAAAGAAAAGCAGGCGGCAAAAATCTTTTCAAAGGAAAGAAAATATCAATCAAGTACATGGAAAGAACCTGTTGATAAAAAAGAGATCGGCAGCCATGGTGGAAATGGAGAGATCGCATCGAAATCAAGGGACAGCCGGGCAGCTATCCGTTCCCAGAGTACCGTTGCCGGAGGAGAAAAGGCAGTAGATATTGCTTCTTCTGCTTCCGCAGAAACAGCAAAAGCTGCAGGAAATGCTACAGCAAAAACAGTGGATACAGCAGCCGCATCTACGGGTGCTGGTCTGGCTGCACTGGTCGCAAAAAAAACGGCAGAAAATTTCAAAGAAATGCTGCAGCAGAAAAATACAGCGATCGAAAGCCAGAGGATAAAAACGCAGACGAAGTTATCCCAGCTCATCGAAGAAAATAAAACAGGTGCAGGAAGCCCTGGCGTGGCAGCTGCAGCCATGCTTGCTTCTGTCGTAGTTACAGTGATGTACTTTGCTGCACAGATTGCCGTGACGATCTTTTTTGTTTTGTTGATCCTGTTAATACCGATCATTGTGATCGTATCTTTCCTTGGAATCATCATCACTTTGCTGTCAGGTTTTGCAGCCGCAGTAGATAATACAGATTATGCATCGGGTTCCGGGGCAAGTATTGTTGCGGTCGCTGTACAGGAAATAGGTTATCACGAAGGGGCAGGCAACCATACAAAGTATGGAGTGTATACAGGAACAGACGGAATGTCCTGGTGCCATGCCTTTGTTTCGTGGTGTGCGAATGAATGTGGGTTTATCGAGAGCAATATCATACCAAAGACAGCCGCCTGCGAGACAGGACGGCAATGGTTTATCCATAAGCAGCAGTATCAAAAAGCAGGAAGTTATACTCCACAGGCAGGAGATATTATCTATTTTGATAGAGGCGGGGTGGGAGAATCCCATCACGTTGGTATCGTTGAATATGTCGAAAATGGAATCGTACATACCATAGAGGGCAACAAAAATAATCAGGTCATGCGTGGACATTATGAACTTACTTATAAAGGCATCATGGGATACGGTACTCCGGATTATCCAGACGAGGGACTCACTTCCTCGACCGCATCAGAGATTTTATCAAAAGCACAGGAGATTGGTAAAATGATGGTGGAGGAAAAATGGGTGTATTCCAATACTGACCTGAAAGGTTCACTTGCAGCAGCAGAACAGTCTGCTAAGAGGACAAACTGTGCCCATGGAGTCTGTCTTGTGCTTCAGGAAGTTGGACTTCTGAAAAAGGGGCAGATATTCTTCGGAAATAAATCGGGAGAATTAAGCTGTAACGGAACGGTAAGAAAGCAGATTGAAAAAGGATTTGACATTATAAAAACTGGCGGGAAAAAATCAAAAGACCTCGACTTAAAGCCGGGGGATATTTGCCTTTTCAAAGGGCATACGAACATCTATGCCGGAAAAGATGAGAACGGTAAAACATACTGGTATGATTTTGGACGTGACCAGACAAAAGACAAAAAACCGGGAAGTGTTTTTGTAAAGTCTGTCCGTAAAGGTGAGATCAACTGGGCGGTCATCACAGTGATCCTCCGTGTAAAAGACCAGGATAGTTATGGCTCAGGAAAAACAATCAACATCCCATCGCCATACGGGGATAGTTTTACTTATATGGGATGGTCACTCATTACTTCAACAGGAAGTAACCAATATAAGCTGCGAGTAAAAACGGGAGAGCATTATGATGCAAATGGTTTCGGAAAGATTGGAGACAGATACGTGATAGCCTGCACGCCAACCTTCGGAAAGATCGGTGATGAGATAGATTTTGTATTAGCAAATGGCAGAGTCATACATGGCGTTATGGGTGATGAAAAAAATATGTCTGATGCAGGCTGCAACAAATGGGGACATGATGGTGGACACAGTGTCGTTGAGTTTGTTGTAAACAAATCCATGTGGTATCACACAGGAAAAACCGTCACGAGGTTTCATCCAGAATGGGCAAAAAGCCGGGTTGTTAAAGCAGTCAATCTTGGAAAAAATCATTTGAGATAATGATGAAAATGTGCCGAAATTCGGTACAGGAAAGGAGCAGGATGAAGAAAAAAATAGTGATATTTCTACTGGCAGTCTTTCTGGTTTTTGCTTTACTTGTTTCCGCTTTATGTTTTTTCGCTCCCAAAAAAAATCAAAACAGCAGGGAAAATATAACGGAACAACCTAAAACAGAAGACTCTGCAGAACAGACGGAAAAAGAAAAAAGAGAACAATATCATTTCACAAATCTGGAATATATCTATTATATAAATTCCGAAAATGAAACAGATTTTGAAGAACAGGCAGCAGAGTATGTTGAGAAAAATTATAAAAATGTACAATGGATCAATGCTCTTTCAAAGTATGATGATGATGTGTCGAGTAATGCAGGGACAGCAACTTTTTATCTACAACTAGATGATGATGATAATTCTATTATTCTTATTTCCTATGATAAGAGAAAAGAAATTTTTTCATTTGCCCCATATAAAAAGCAGATTGAAAATATTGAAGATTATGGAGGAATGCCACAGGAAAAAAATACAATGCAGGATGACGAAGAAGATTATAACGAGATTGGCACAGAGCCAATCAATCTTGGTAATCCACAGATTACCGACCAGGATAATTCATTAGAAGCAGTAGCCAATGAAAAAGAACTGTCACAGGAATTATTAAAATTTTTAGAGAAAGAAGGGGAAGAACGAAGAAATTTTTATGTTGCTTCTGTTGAAAATACAGGGAAGAAAAATTATAAAGCTGTACTGGATTTTGTAACAAAAAGAAGTGACGGAAAAAACATCATGGTAACTTTTGAAGATGGTACCTATACATTTTCACTAGAATAATACAGGGAGAGAAAAAGAAAGGCGGTGAAATTTTGGAGGAAGATTTCACATTTGCATACGAAAAATTTTTAATGGACTGTACACTTGGGTCTAAAACAAATCTGATTATCCGGGCTGAGGAAATCAATATTAAGCAAAAATTTTTTGAAAGATTAAAGAAAAAGTGCGGAGCCGAAGAAGCAAAAATCCTTTTAGAAAATGCAGGCGAAGCTGCAGATTCTTTTTATCTTTTCTTTCAAAATAAATATGCGGCACAGATGCAAAACTTATATGATAAGGCTGTGGAGGAATGGATAAATTCCTCTGGTCAGCATTGAAAGAAGGGGATGCAGATGCCGTTGGTTGTTGAAAGGGGGTTTTAGGGGTTTCCCCCCTAACAAGATGTATTTTGTGTGTACAAAATGCGTATCTTGCAATAAGCCTATCGGCTTATTTGTACCATTTTTGGTATAAATACCAGAATTGGTATGTAGGTAATACCAGAAATGGTATATGAAAAATACCGAAAATGGTACATGAATACCAAAAATGGTATATGCAAAAGTAAGAGAAATACCAGAAATGGTACATGAAAAACAACCTAAATACCAAAAGTGGTATACGGATACCCAAAATGGTATATGCGAAAGCAGAGGAAATACCAGAAATGGTACATATGTATTATGGAATAAAAACTAAACAATGTATAAGAAAGGTAAGGAATTGTGGAGGGAAAAATGGCAAAGCAGAAACATTTCCGTCTTCCAGAAGATGTTCTGGCGATGATAAATAATAGGGATAAAGAAATGTATCCTACAGAAAATGTATATATTACAGAAGCTGTACGGAACTTTTTTAAAAAAGAAGAAACGGAAAATGTTATGGATGAATTAGAAGATATACAGGATAAACTGGATAGAATTGAAAAAAAGCTTGAGGAAGATGCAAGCAAAAAAAATATTTCCTTTTCAAGCGATGCAGAGAAGAAAGAACTTTATGGAAAACCAGATTTCCTAAAATAAATTCTAAAGGATGGATGAGATGGATTGGATAAAGCAAATCATAGAATGCAAAAAAGAAAATTGGGTATCTCCCGGTTCTCTGGGGCAAAAGATTAAAAAAATCCGTATGCTGCGTAAGTACACACAAAAAGAATTAGGTGTGATGTGTGGCTTTTCTTTTTCATCTGCAGATGTAAGGATCGCACAGTATGAAAAAAATAAAAAAATTCCAAGAGAAAAAATCTTGAAAGATATGTGTAATGCTTTAGGAGTTGGTGAAGGTGCTTTGATCCATGCAGATATGCTTTCCTATCAGGAAATGTTTTACGCACTATTTGATATGGAAGATTTTCACGGATTGCACCCGGTTAAGAAAGAGGACGGATACTATTTAAAATTTGACAGCGATAGTATTATCAATGATTTTCTTGAAAAATGGTATAAGATGTATCGAAAATATCCATCACCAAGAGGAGATGATGATGAAGAAAAATATACACTCTGCCGTTATGAATATCCAAATCAGATTACAGAGGTGTCACAGTATGAATTATTAAAAAGGAAAGCACTGCAGGCAGAGGTAAAAAATCTACAAGCAAAAATAGATGCACTTGAAAAGAAAAACAAAGAAGGAGATTGATGAGATGGATTGGAATAAACAGATTGAAAAATTAGAGGATGAGCTTAAAAAATTAATAGAGAAAGAAAACAGACTTGCAGAAAGAAAAAAAGAGGTAGAAGAAAAACTGAGAAAAGCAAAAGAACAGAAAGAGAATGAAGAAAATAAACAGCTTGCAGAAATCGTTACGGAATATCTTGGACCGATGGATGCTAAAAAAATCGAAGATTTAAAAACAGTTTTGGATATGTACATGTCTGAATTTACTGAAGAAAAAGAATCAGAGGAAGAATCAATAGAGGAAAAAGAACAAGAAGGTGAGGACAAATAAGGAAAAGGAGATTCGACCTCCGGCTGACAGAAAAAGAGTATCAATTACTTTTAGCTAAAGCGGAGAATGACCCCGAAACAAAAACAAAAAAGGGAGAAAAAGCAAACACTTCTGCATATATACGGAAGTGTATTTTTTTACAGGACGATAATCCTGTCAGCTTGAAAAAAGAGTTAAAAACTCTTTCCTACCAAGTGCGTAAAATAGGAGTCAACATCAATCAGGTTGTTGCAAAAATTAATGCTGGTTATGGCAATCAGATTGATATTTATAATCTTGAAAAAGCATTAGAGCAGGTAAAGCATGAGATGAAAACGCTTAATGAGAAGGTAGAGGATTATGGCAATCACTAAGCTATCGAATATTGGAACACCACAGGGAGGTGGGGCGGCACATTTAAAAAATTGTATTTCGTATATCTTAAATTCTGATAAAACAGAGGGACTGGTTGGAGGAAATGCAGGAACTACTCCGCAGGAAGTTTATCAAGTAATGATGGATACAAAGCAAGAATGGGAAAAAGAAAATGGAAGGCAAGGCTATCATTTCGTTATCTCATTTCCACCGGGGGAAGCGACAAAAGAAGAAGCATATGCGGTAATAAATGATTTTTGCGAAGAATATCTTGGAGAAAATTTTGATTATGTGTTCTCTATTCACACTGATCAAAAACATATGCATGGACATATTGTTTTTAATTCTGTCAACCGAATGGATGGGTATAAGTACCGTTATGAAAAAGGAGACTGGGAAAAATATATCCAGCCAATTACAGACCGTGTTTGTGAAAAATATGGTCTGCCGCCACTGGTTTATGACCCACATAATAAGATAGGGAAATCTTATGCAGCACATTATGCAGAGAAAGAGGGCAGACCATCATCTGAAAAAATTATTAAGGCAGACATAGACTTTGTGATTGCTATGTCAGAAGATTGGAACGATTTTGTGAAGCAAATGGAAAGTCTAGGATATAAAATCCGTCAAGGGAAGTATGTGACATATATCCCACCCGGTTTTGAACGGGGACGGAGAGATTCCCGTCTTGGTACAGGATACAGGAAAGAAGAAATCCAAGAGAGGATTCAAAACAAAGGAAAGGAAAAGGGGGCAGAAAGTATTCTGTCCTCTAAATTGTCTAAGAAATATGAAAGAGAAATCTTTCAATATACAGAGACACTTACGATATTTCAGATTAAAAAAATCAAAATTTTTTATCAAGCAGGGCATTATCTTGAAGGGAAAAATCCTTATGCAGTAAATCAAAAAGATGTGCGGAAAAATGCCATTCGGATTAATGAGTTATATGAAGAATGCAAATACATTCTAAAAAACAACATTAAGACAGAGGATGATTTATTAGAAAAACAAAATGCTTTACTGGCAAAAGAGAAGCAGTTGATGAACCGCCGGAGTTCTCTCCGTTCAGTGGAAGATAAAGAAATGTTAAGGCAGTACAGGGCTTTGAAAAAACGTCTGTCTGATACTCCAGATTGGGATGACCGATTTGAAATATATCAAGAGGAATTAAATATGTTCTTGAAACAGATACCCGAAGGAATGTTAAAAGCTGGAGAAGAAAGACAGCAGATTAATGCAATACTTCGGGAAATCCGTCATGAAAAACGGATTGTAAACCGAATCGTTGAAGAAGAAAGAAGTCTGAATAAAGAGCAGAGGATTTCAAAAACAGAACGTACCGAAATTCGGCACAGGAGGTGAAAATAAATGGAACAAGAGGAGGAAAAAAATATCATCATAGAATTTCAGAGGAAGGTTTTGCAGGAAGCAAACTGTACGGCTGAAATGCTTGCCTATTTGGATGAGATAGATGACGATGTATTCCGGGAATACTACTGCATATGTGCATTAGATGGAATGACTGTGGAAGAGATACGTCGGATTGATAGCATTGCTGTTCAGGACTGGCGGGTTAAAATTAAACACATCAAAGAAGAACGGCTGAATTTTCTGGAAAACATATTCGTACCTAATTCAGAAATGCAAAAGCAGATTTCAGAGTTACATGATAAAGCTGGTAAGGTGTTTCAGGAGACGGAAGAATTAAGAATAACATTGAACGCTACATTGCAGCAGACGTTAGATATACAAAAAAATGCCCTTACGGAACAAAGGGAATCCTATCAAAACTCTTTGGCAGCAAAAGAGGAATTAATAAAAGAAAGAGATGAAAAGATACAAAGTCTAGTGAATGAGATAGAGCAGAATAAAAAAATATGGCAAACAGAAAAGAAGACACTTCTTTTACAGTTAGAAGAAAAAAAATCATCTGACGATGATAAGGAAGAGCAAAAAGAGGTACCGTCTAAAAAAGAAAATTCAGTAAGAGATGTAACCGAAAAAAAGAAACGCTGGCATTTTTTCAATAAAGAAGAAAAGAGATCGAAGGAGCCGGATAGATTTATTGAAACGTATCTGGCAGGCGATACATTTAATGAAGCACAAAAAGAATTCTTAATCAAATGTCTCGAAGAAGGTGACACTGTTGAGGAAATGAAAACATATGCTTCTGCAAGTCTTACTCCTGCAATGATGCAGAGATTAAGACAAGTAAGAAAGAAACGGAGGGGACAATAATGGTAAAGATAGAACAAACGGGTGGCAGGCTGACAGAGGAAGAAATCCTGCATGGAAAAGAAGATGCCTATGGAATCTATCAGGTTAACAGGAAAGGTGCAGGAAGAGATTATGCTTTCCTTTCTTTTGATTCTTTACGTTCAAAAGGAAAAGTACCAGAGCGAACAGAGTATCAGCTTGTTTACAGTGATATTTTAGGAGCAGATGAAAATAGAGACAGCCTGTTTACAAAATTTAATATTGCACACCCTGATGATTTTACAGGACATTCCCTCTCTGTAAGTGACATTATTTTGATAAAAAGAAATGGAAAAGTAAATGTCTCTTACGTGGACATGATAGGGTTTGTTCCGTTGCCTGATTTTTATAAAGAGCCGTCGTTAAGAGTAGTAGAACAGATAACAGAATCAACAAAGGGTTTTACAGCTGAAGGACACTTTGGAACATGGCATTCAATACAGATGCAGGAATTTCACAATGAGAAATTTTTTCAGATGCGGCATGATGAATTTGGAGAACAGGTTGCAGATATTATTGTAAATGAACAAGGACAGGTTATTGCAGAAGATTTATGGCATGGATTTAGTCCAGAAGCGATGAAATTGATCGGAGAATATTTATTAGACAAATCACTTCATGACAAAAAAGAAGCTGCCTATATCTTGTCAGCAGATAAAGGATACTTTCTCATCCATGAGACGGATGAAGGATATGATTATACTTTTTATGACCAGGAGTATCAGGAACTGGATGGAGGTATTTACGATAATCTGGATGTTTCCCTGAAAGAAGCCATAGAGGATATATTAAATGATGCTGGAGAAACGATTGAAAATATAAAAGAAACTGACTATGAAAAATTAGAACAGGAAATTGAAGAAGCAGAAGAAGCAGGATTATTAGAGTCAGTGATCCAGGAATCTAAAAGACGTTTACAGGAAGGAGATGTTGCTCTTACATCAGAAGTGTATTATGAGGAAAAATCTTTAAATGGGATGAGCCGGGCAGATATTGAGGAGATTGTCCTGTCGCAGGCACAGATCATATTAGATGAACTGGGATTACATGATGAAGTAGAGTTAATTGGAGCAAGAGTATACGGTTCACGCAGCAGGGAAGGTTTATACAGACCGGATTCTGATATTGATGTTGCTCTTAGTTATGAAGGGACAATAAGTGAGGATACGTTTTTTAATTATTTAAAAGAAGATATGTTATATGCCAGGAATATTCCAATAGATATTAATCCCATACGAAAAGAAAAATCCGGGACATTATCTGAATACATGCAACGGGCAGAATATTATCTGGATGAGATGGAGATTAAAAACTTTGCGATAGAAGTGGATTCTCTAGCACGTTCTTATGATAATCTGTATGTCTATAAAACGATGAGCCAGGAAGAAGCAGCAGATGCAATCACAGAAGATATTTTACACAAAAAATCGGATTATATTAAGGATTTTCTGAAAGCAACAGAAAAATCGGAAACAGAAAGTGATGTGAAAAAAGGAAAGGATATGTTTATCCAGATGGAGAAACTCGAAAGATTATCTATCTTTGGAAGAGAACCTGAAACGATACCAGAGGTTGATTTTTATGTCGCAGAATGTTCAGAGTTTCCGACACTGGGCGAATATTATGACGGTTTAACACTTGCTGAAGCAATCGCCATCTATGAAAAAATACCGGGCGAACGGCTTAATGGTGTAAAAGGAATCGGTATTGACCTGCATTTTCCAGATGACGATATGTATTCTGGAAAATGTGATCTACTGGCAGGCGGGAGAATCTGCCGGGAAATGTTAGATGCAGTTCCTCGTTACAAAGAAAACCGGGAGGTAAGAAAAGCCGTAAAATATCTGGAGAATCATTTTAATAAAAAAGAAGAGTTATCCTTATCAAAACCTAAAAAACAGGAACAGGCTCCAAGATTATAAAGGGGGGAATGATGTATGGCAATGACATTACCAACTGCAGAAGACCTGTTTGAAGAAACTGTCCGAAAAGTTTCTTCTACACCACAGGAATGGCTAAAGTTTTTAAATACAGCATCTCGTGTATATCAGTATACTTTTGATGCCCAGCTTATGATCTATGCCCAGCGACCAAATGCAATAGGATGTACAAGCTTTGAAAAGTGGAAACAAATGAATCACTATGTTAAAAGGGGAACACAAGGAATTGCCCTTATTGTCAGAAATAGCGAAAATAGAAAGCTTCGTTATGTATATGATTATAGTGATACAGGGGTGGCTTCCAATGTTCCAGAAACCGATATAAGAAAACCTTATATCTGGAGTTTGGGAGAAGACGGGCAGGAAGATTTATGTGACTATATTAATAATAAATACGATATACGACCACAAAATAAAGATTTAGGTTTGGTATTAAAACAATTAATAGAAGAAACGGTTAATGATGTGATAGATGATGAAATATCAGAAATCTTGAAGGAAAAACAAGGGTCTTATCTTGAAGATTTAGATATAGATACTATCCGCAAAGAATATCGGGAGTTATTTATTCATTCTGCCTGGTATATGCTTTTAAGACGATGTGGGATAGAACCCGGAGACTATATGTATTTAGAGGATTTTCGGGCAATTACTGATTTTAATAATATCAATGTGATTTCTTGTTTAGGAACACCTGTAAGTGAGCAATGTTCTTTTGTATTGAAAGATATATCCCGGTATTTGTGGCAGAAAAATTTACAAAAAAACAGAGCAGAGTCTATTGTACAAAGCAATCAAAGGGAATATAATAAAGATAATAAAACACAGGAACAAAAGAGAGGGGTGAACAGAAATGACGTTGACATACACAAAGAAGGAGGACGGACTGCTGTATCCGGATCTGGAATTAAAGGAAGCTCCGAAGGGATACATCGGGAAATACGGAGTAATGAGAGCCGATTATCTGGAGCAGCATCGGAAATCAAGGTATACGGCGATGATGATGACCGGGGAAATCAATCAACATATGATAGACATTCAGAAACAGGCAGAGGAGAGAATGGACGAACTGATGCCAGAACTGATGAAGATAGCAGGAGCAACAGAGGAACTGAAGGCAGCCGATCAGATGAAGTGGGTCGGACTCGTAAACAACTGCAAACAGCAGGCGGAGGAGATAATCAAAGAAGAGATTATATACAGTTAAGCCTTTTCCCGGAAAATCCACAAGAGCAAGCTGAGTATGGAACAGCAGCAGGTAATACACCTGCTGCTGTTTTTGCATTCCCGGATAACTATATTGATGAATGTCTGAGAACAGGTGGTAACAATGAACTTTCGTTAGAGTATGTCCTGCTTGATCTGGCACAGGAAAACCCTCAAAAAATACTTGCAAAAGATTTAAAAGAAAACTGGAAAGGTGGAAAAGGGCTTGCAATGCCAGACGGCATAAAAGTGAGTGTCTGGTATAACGAAGAAGGGATTTCTTTTCGCAGAGGCAATGGTGCAAGAAAGAATCCTGAAAGGCTGTTATCATGGGAGGAAGCTGCCGAACGGATAGAAATTCTTTATAGAAAAGGGCAGTTTACCACAAGAGAATTATCAGAAAATGCAATAAGTACGATTCGGGAAGAAACGGCAGGACTTATTGCATTTTTTTATAAAGAAGATATGGGACAGTCCCGATGGGGAAACATCCATAGTGAAGCTGTCATATCAATCATTGAGGAGTTAAAAGCGACTGCCAGTATAAAAAAGTTATACGATGAGATTTCACTTTTTGGAACAGCTAGAGCAGGTAGCATAAGCCAATGGCAGGAAAAAAGATGTGAGAATCTGGCAGAGAGACTCTATAAGTTAGGGAATCTGTCTCCTCTTGTTCCACAAAATGTACAGGAAATAGCTCCAATGGTATTTATCACAGCAGATGAGATAGATAGATTATTGCAGGAAGGAGGTATTGTTGAGGGAGGAAAAAGAAGAATACTTTCTTTCTATCAACAGGAGCCTGCGCCGGATACCAAAACAGCAATTAATTTCCTGAAACAGGAGTATGGTATGGGAGGTCATTCCCATTCTATATCAGAAAGCCGGAATTCAAACGAATGGCACGATGCCAAAGGATTTCATTTAGAAAAAGGAAACGTACAAAAGAAACTGACATGGAAAGAAGCAGAAAAACGTATCCGTACTTTAATAGAAAATAAAGAGTATCCGTATATACATCAGGAAGCAAAAACAGAAACAAGGGAGAACGTGCCGAATTTCGGTACACAGGAAGAAAAAAAGGCAGATACCATTCAGTTCCAGATTGATTTCTCTGAACATGATATTTTAAGCCACTATGATAAGGAAAAGAAAGCCTATGTTACTGCTAAAATGTCTTTTGCGGCAGCAAACAGACTGTTTGCGGAGTTAGATGAACAGGAGATGGAGCAGCAGGAGAATGAGGGAGAAGGTTATTCTTATTACAAGACGGCATTTTCTATTTATGCAATTATAAATGGAGAAGAATATTCTTTCCAGGGAAGATATGACATAGGAAGTGAAGGAAAGTCCCTGATAGAACATATCCAGGAATATTATGATTACTGTCTGTCCCCAGATTGTATGTATAGACAATACTGGGAGGAAGATGGCATATTAGAGGAAAAGATAGAACAACTCACAAAGTATAATGAAAACTTTTTGCCGTATCTTGAAAACCACTTAGACCTGACACCTGTAGAACGGAAACAGATCACTGCGTTGATACATAAAGAAGAACCAGAAGTTTTACAGGATAAAAAGTATGAGATTATGGATACAGGTCGCATAGACTTTCCATTTGATGTACAGGAATGGACAAGGGAAAATAACGAGTTTGTTTTTTCTGGACGTAATAAATACTGTAAAAGCAGGAAAGAAGCCAGTGCATGGATAGAGGAACAGCAAAAAGAATCAAATCTTATTGAGGTGGCTGTTGAAAGCAGCGAAGATTATGAAGATATTGCAGGTTCTTTTGTCACAGCAGTCGATACGGAAGGAAACAGAAAGCCTGTTTATCGTCTGATACAAAAGGGGAATGACGGGTTAGAAACGTATCTTTCAGAAACGCTTCTCTTTTATAGTGAAAAGGAAGCAAAAAATTATATTAAAAGTCATGCAGATGAGATAAGAGAGATCAGTTATGATGAAATGATAAACTGGGCTGCAGAAATAAGAGAAGACAGGATTGCAGCAACAGAACTTCAGGAAGAAATCTTAGATACGGATAATATAGCGATTACCCCTGTCTCTGAAAACATGGGGCAGAATTATCATATTTCAAAAGAAGAACTGGGAACAGGAACAATCCGTGAAAAATGCTGGAAGAATATCCTTGCGATCGAAACGGTAAAACAGTTAGAAAAGGAACAACGGCAGGCAACAAAAGAGGAACAGAACATACTAGCAGATTACGTTGGATGGGGCGGGATCGCAGATGTCTTTGATGTGAAGAAACCACAGTGGCAGGAAGAACGGGAACGGGTACAGACTGCCCTTACTCCAGAGGAATACCGTTCTGCAGAAGAATCCGTGTTAAATGCCCATTATACGCAGCCACTTATCATTAAAGCAATGTATCAGGTATTAGAAAATATGGGATTTAGCCGAGGAAGGATATTAGAGCCTTCCTGTGGGATTGGGAATTTCTTTGGTCTTGTTCCAGAAGATATGGATGGTTCTACTTTATATGGTGTTGAATTAGACCGAATGAGTGCAAAGATAGCAGGCTACCTTTATCCTGAAGCAAATATCCAGAATATAGGATTTGAACGTACCAACTATCCAGATGGATACTTTGATGTAGCGATCGGAAATGTACCATTTGGAGATTACCGGGTAAATGACTCAGTTTATAACAGTCATGGATTTTTAATCCATGACTATTTTTTTGCAAAAACTCTGGATAAATTACGTGCTGGTGGTGTTGCTGCGTACATCACAACAAAAGGTACAATGGATAAAGAAAGTACAAAAGTCAGGGAATTTCTTTTTAAGAAGGCAGAATTACTGGGAGCTATCCGTTTGCCTAATACGGCATTTAAAAATGCCGGAACGAAAGTAACTGCGGATATTTTATTTCTGCAGAAACGGGAAAAAGAAATAGAAAATCCTGAATGGATCGCTGTTACAGAAGATGCACAGGGATTCCGTATAAACAGCTATTTTGTACAACACCCGGAAATGATATTGGGAACAATGCAGGAAATATCAGGACCATATGGAATGGAAACTACTTGTGTAGAAAAAGAGGGAGTTCCTTTAGGAGAACGGCTGCGGGCTGCTATATCACATATCACAGGACATATACCTGAAAGAGTGGAAGAAGAACGTGCCGAATTTCGGTACGGGGAAGAACAGCCGACAGATGCACCCGATGCTTCCGAGGTACGGATGTACAGCTATGTACTATCTGACACGGGAGAGGTTTATTATAAAAATGAATCTGGTCTGGAACAAAAAGAGACAGCGAAAACAGCAAAAGCACGTATCACAGGTATGGTCGCAATAAGGGACTGTGTCCGTGAACTGATTCGATTGCAAATGGAGGAAACAGAGGATGCAGATACAAAGATTTCTGCAGAGCAGGCAAGGCTCAATGCGCTTTATGATTCGTATACTGCCAAATGGGGGCTGTTAAATAGTACGGCAAACAAAAGGGCTTTCTCGGAAGATTCCTCATATCCCCTGTTATGTTCTTTAGAGAAATTAGATGAAGATGGAAACCTTGACAGAAAAGCGGACATGTTCACGAAACGTACTATCCGAAAGAGCGAAACGATCACTCATGTAGATACTGCAAATGAAGCATTGGCAGTATCACTGGAGGAAAACGGAAAAGTTGACCTTGCTTTTATGTCAGGTCTGTGTGGAAAATCTGCTGAACAGATCACAGAAGAATTAACGGGAGTTATCTTTAAAAATCCGGATACGCAGGTATGGGAAACGGCTGATGAATATCTGTCGGGAAATGTTCGGGAAAAACTGCGTGTAGCAGAGAGAATATCAGAAAATGATACCGGCTATAAAAGTAATGTAGAAGCATTAAAGAAGGTACAGCCAAAAAAACTGGATGCTTCCGAGATTGAAGTCCGTTTGGGAACGATGTGGATTCCTCTGGAAGTATATGACCAGTTCATGAGAGAAACTTTCCAGCCACCACAATATATTAAAGATATAATCAAGCTGCAGTATTCCAAATATACAGGAGAATGGAATATCGAAGGAAAAAACACGGACAGAAGTATTTTAGTAACAAATACTTACGGAACAAAAAGGGCAACGGCATATCGTTTACTGGAAAGTTCTTTGAACCTGAAAAATATCCAGATATTTGATACTTACACGGATACAGAAGGAAAAGAACATAGAGAATTAAATAAAAAGGAAACGATATTAGCCAGCCAGAAACAGGATATGATAAAAGAAAAATTTAAAGACTGGATTTTTCGGGATAGAGAACGGCGGGAAATGCTGGTTTCTATTTATAACGAAAAATTCAATTCAGTACGTCCAAGACAGTTTGATGGAAGGCACCTGGAGTTTCCTGGCATGAATCCAGAGATCACTTTGAAACCTCATCAGAAAAATGCAATCGCCCACCAGCTTTACGGCAGAAATACCCTGCTCGCCCACTGTGTAGGAGCAGGTAAGACGTTTGAAATGGCTGCTGCTGCAATGGAAGCAAAACGTATCGGACTTGCTCATAAATCCCTGTTTGTCGTGCCAAACCACCTTACAGAACAATGGGGAGCAGAATTTCTTACTCTATATCCTGCTGCCAATATTCTTGTGGCAACAAAAAAAGATTTCCGCCCGGAAAACCGAAAAAGATTCTGTGCGAGGATTGCAACAGGCGATTACGATGCGATTATCATCGGTCATTCTCAGTTTGAAAAAATCCCTCTTTCTGCAGAAAGACAGCGTGCTGTTTTAGAAAGCCAGATTGATGAGATTGAAATCGCTATCACACTGGCAAAAAAAGAGCAGGGAGAGAACTATACTATCAAACAGATGGTGAAAAGCCGGAAAAGTTTAGAAGTAAGGCTGGAGAAATTGAATGAAAAGAAAAAAGATGATGTTGTTACTTTTGAAGAATTAGGTGTAGACAGGCTGTTTGTAGATGAATCGCACGGTTTCAAGAACCTATTTTTGTATACAAAAATGAGAAATGTTGCCGGGGTTGCACAAAGTGAATCCCAAAAATCAATGGATATGTACAATAAATGCCGTTATATGGATGAAATCACAGGTGGAAAGGGAATCACTTTTGCAACAGGTACTCCAGTTTCAAATAGTATGACAGAATTATATACTATCCAAAGATACCTGCAGTATGACCGTCTGCAGGAAATGGAGTTAGGAATGTTTGATAACTGGGCATCTGCATTTGGGGAGACGGTAACGGCTCTGGAATTATCGCCAGAGGGCAGTGGATACCGTATGAAGACCCGTTTTGCGAACTTCTTTAACCTGCCGGAATTGATGTCTGTTTTTCAGGAAGTAGCAGACATACAGACTGCCGACATGTTACGGCTGCCTGTTCCGGAAGCAGAATATGAAAACATCGTACTGCCTGCAAGTGAAGAACAAAAAGAAATATTAGAATCCCTGTCAGAACGTGCGGACAGGGTAAGAAACCGGGAAGTAGATCCATCGGAAGATAACATGCTCAAGATTACGACCGATGGACGTAAACTGGCATTAGACCAGCGTCTCATAAATGATATGCTCCCAGATACGGAAAATAATAAAGTTTCTGCCTGTGCAGAAAAATGTTTTGAGATATGGAAGGAAACAAAAGAGCAGAGGTCAGCACAGCTTATCTTTTGTGATTCTTCTACACCTAAAAAAGATGGGACGTTTAATGTCTATGATGCCCTGAAAGAAAAACTGATGCAGAAAGGAGTACCAGAACAGGAGATTGCTTTTATCCATGATGCCAATACGGATGTACAGAAAGCAAAACTCTTTACAAAGGTACGTTCTGGACAGGTACGTTTCCTGCTCGGTTCCACTTCGAAAATGGGGGCAGGAACCAATGTACAGGACAAACTCATCGCTCTGCATCATTTAGATGTGCCGTGGAGACCTGCGGATATAGAGCAGCAGGAAGGACGTATATTAAGGCAGGGAAATCAAAATGAAAAAGTGAAGATATTCCGTTATATCACAGAAAATACGTTTGATGCCTATTCCTGGCAGCTCATCGAGAATAAACAGAAGTTCATTGGACAGATCATGACTTCAAAATCCCCAGTCCGTTCCTGTCAGGATGTGGATGAAGCTGCCTTATCTTATGCAGAGGTAAAAGCCCTGGCAACGGGAAACCCTAAGATTAAGGAAAAAATGGACCTGGATATACAGGTAACGAAGTTAAAGATGCTGAAAGCAAACTATGAAAGTAATCTGTTCCGGCTTCAGGATGCGATTGCGGTAGAATACCCACAGCAGATTGCAAAATATGAGGAACTGAACGCAGCGTATGAAGCAGACATAGCCCATTTAGATACTGCCATGAATACGCCTTTTTCCATGGAGATACATGGGATCACTTATGATAATGAAAAGACAGCAGGTGAGATTCTTGTACAAGCGTGTACCAAAATGAAAAAGGAACATACAGATGCCGCAGACATCGGGACTTTTAAGGGATTCAAAATGAAGGTCTCGTATTCTCTTTTTGATAATAGTTTTTATGTAAAGCTGACAAGAGAATCCTCCGTTACTGTCGAAGTAAAGAAAGACCCTGTACGCAACATAGAACGTATCCTTACGGCATTAAGAAAAATGCCAGGACAAAAAGATGTTGCAGAAGAACGGCTGGAAGGGGCAAGACAGCAGCTTGTTCAGGCAAAAGAAGAAGTAAATAAACCTTTTGAAAAGGAAAATGAATTACGGTCTGTACAGGAACGTCTGACGAAAATAAATACAGAACTGGATATGAAACCAAAGGAAGAACCGAAAAAGATGATTAAGAAGGAGGAACTGAAAAAATGTCTGTAAGATTAGAAAAAATGGGAGAATGTATCCTGCGATTAAGAGAAGAACGGGGATATAGTCTGGAAGAATTAGCCGGACTCACGTTGTCATCGCCGGATGAATTAAGAAAGATTGAGAGTGGTACACAACAGCCGGACAAAATGACACTTACCCTTTTAAGCAATGTTTTAAATGTATATCCTGACAGTCTGCAGAACGGAGAGATTCATTACCGTGCTTCACAATCCAATCTGATAAATCTTATGAAGGAAACATTAAAGTATCTGGAGGGAACAGAAGAATATAACAAAGAGATTGAGGAACATATGGAAAAGCTGCAGAAAGAATATGATATACAGCGAGAGGAAAAGCAGGAAAAAGAAAAGACGGAACAGCCAGAAAAAGAAGAACAGGTATTACCGAAAAGAGAGCCGGAAAAAGCTGCACCCAGATTATAAATAAAATGTGCCGAATTTCGGTACGGATAGGAGATGGATAAGATGGAAGATAAAAGCAGAGAAGTCGTAATGGCAATTTCTAACGCAGCAAGGTATATGGACCCATTTTTTAAATTAACAGCAATGGGGACAGTGCTGTTGATTCAGTATTTTGCCCGCATGGTAAAGGAAAAAAAGCTCAAGGTAACTGAATTTACTGACTTTCAGAAATTTCTCAAAGCAACAGATGGAAAATATGACATCATGAACGTCCCGGAGATTCCAGAAGGACAGTTATCAGAAGAATTAGATGCACTGGGTATCCATTATATGGTATTACCCGATCTGGAAAAAAATGATGGGATGCTGCAGGTAGCAGTCTACCAGCCAGACAGGGAAAATTTTGGAGCATGGTATCAACGGCATATCCTGTCGCAGATGACAGGAGGGGAAAAAGATTTACAGCAGTTAAAGAATCTTACTTCTGGAAAAACAACAATCATTTCCTTCCCTCTTGAAGAGGAAGAAGAAGTGGTAAAGGAAGATTTTGAAAAAATGGGGATAAACTATTCCCAGCTTCCAGACCTTCACGTTGGGGATGGTGAGATACAGGTTGTTGTAGCCAATGCTGACCTCCCTAAAGTCGAATCATGGTATAAATTATATCGGGAAGATTTATTAAAAAAGGGTATGATAGATGTGCCTGCTATGAAAAAAATGTCGATGGACAATTATATGCAGACAGGACAGCAGACAGAAGCAGAGTATATTGATACGGCTTCGCCTGAATTAAAAGCAGCGAATGCAAAGTATGAGGGAAAACAAAAAGGAAGAATAGAGCAACAGATAGAAGCAGCCGAACACAATGCCATGAGACAGGAATCCTCAACAGCATATCTGCGATATATCAATGACCCATCATATATCCCGGTCAGTATTGATAAAAGAACACTGGTTGAAAAATCAAATGTGATAAATAAGGATGGGCTGGAGAGATATAACCAGTTCTCGTGCAGGATACCAGGTACATACGGTAAAAATGAAAAGCAACTGGTCATTCCTAATGAACAGGTTTTTGAAAAGCAGAATGGCTCTTATATTGCTTTCCTGCAGAAAGATGAATCTCCGTTTGTTTTTGATGTGATAACAAAACAGGTAGACCATGAGATGAGAAAACTGACAGGAGAAGAATTTGTAAAACGCTATTTTGATAAAGTAGATAAAACTGTTGAACGAAAAGTGACATCATTACAAAAATATAAGGAAAACACAAAGGCGAAAGATTTAAGTGATCTAAAGATAAAGATGCCGACTCCGCCGATCAAATCAAAATAATGTGCCGAATTTCGGTACAAAGAACAGGCAGTGATGCTATGCTGCCTGTTCTTTTTTATAGAAAAGGAGAAAGATTTTATGACACAGAAAAGAAAACCACCCTGGGGGATGTTTCTTATCGGCTTAGTTCTTGTACTTCTTGTTTCCTATTATGCAGCAGGGCTTTTTTCGCTGGATGGTGTGACAATGCAAAATTATCAGGATAAATTGACGTATATATTGTTGCACCCTTTCCGTAACTGGTTAAACAGTAAGACATCAGCAGTCATGGGGATTGCCCTGGTCGCATGGGCAATGTTTGTCTGTTATTACCTTACCTATTACCGTAATTTTCACCCGGATGCAGAACATGGTGTTGCAGAATGGGCAGACGTTGCTAAGACAGCAAAAAAACTCTATGGAAAAGGAGAAGAACCAGTTACTTTACTTAGTAAAAATATCAAGGTGAACGCAAAAGCCTTACCAAATATGCACATCCTTATCTTAGGAGGCTCCGGCGATGGAAAAACAACCTCTCTTTTGATACCGAATATCCTGCTTGCCAATATGACGAATATCATCTTAGATGTAAAAGGTGACCTGTTGAAAAATTACGGGGGATACCTGAAAGAAAAAGGTGTGACAGTAAAAAGCCTTAACTTTAAAGATATGTTACAATCTGACCAATATAATCCATTTGTATATATAGATAATTATACCGACATGGTAGAGCTTATCACAAATATCCAGACATCAGTAAAACCGCCAGATGCCCAAAAGGGTGACCCGTTTTGGGATGACGGTGTTGGTCTGTATCTGCAGTCTCTCTTTGAATATGAATGGCTTCAGGCGAAAGAAGAAAACCGTGTTGCATCCATGCCAGGGATTTTGGAACTGGTAAATAGGGAAACACAAAAGATAGATGAGGAAGGGACAACACAGTTACAGCAGGATATGTACAGATTACAAGAGAGGTATGGAGTAGATTATCCACCTGTGCGGGATTATAGAAAACTGAAGGAAGGAGCATCGGAAACAGTCCGTTCTATCGTTATCATGGTAAATGCACAGTTACGCCTTTTTGAAATCCCAGAAATCAAGAGAATCTTTGAAGGAACTGACGATATAGATATTCCATCACTTGGATTAGGAGTAGAGGGAAATCCAGAAAAAAAGACTGCCCTTTTTCTTGTTATGCCATCAGGGGATTCTTCCTATAATCTTTTTATCAATATGTTCTACACACAGTTATTCACTGTTTTAAAACGTATCGCAGATGATCGGAGAGATGGACAGTTACCTATCCATGTGCGGTTATGGGCAGATGAGTATTACGCTGGTCCAAAACCTTTAAACTGCGAAACGCTTCTGGGAGAGATACGAAGCAGAAATATGTCCATTGTTCCTATTTTGCAGGATATAGCACAGATAAAGACCTTGTATCCAAATGATAAATGGGAAATATTCACGGGAAACTGTGCAACAACGGTATTTCTCGGCAGTGGTGCTACTGCACATACAACACATCAGTGGATATCTGATATGTTAGAGGATATGACGATTGACAGCCGTTCCGAAAATTTAGGACATTCGCAGGGAGGAGGAAACCTGCAGATGAGCAAGGGTGGAATGAAGTTAATGACTCCGGGACAGGTCAGCCGGATGCCGAAAAATGATTGTATCCTGTTTCTGAAAGGAGAAAGACCAATCTATGATAAGAAAAACTGGTCATTTGATACAGAAGTATTTAAAGAAGCACAGGAGATAGCAGGGAAAAATGGTTATAAAAATCCTGTATATGTATCGTATGATGAAGAAAACAGGCAATACACTACAACCCGTTTCGAATCAAGACTAAATTATATCTCACAGGAAGATTATGAATTTTATGAAGAAAAAGCCAAGACGGATGATAACATACAGACATTCCAGATAGACGAAGATGCTTTTCTATATCTTAACTTCAACGAAACTCCGCAGCCAAGCCTTCGGGAGTTAGAGAAGATGGTGAAAAAGATACAGGTTTCAGAAAACAGTGAAGATGATGAAAATGAGGAGGACGAAAAGAAAGAAGATACTGTGCAGGATAGAAAAAAATGGGATTTATCTGGAGATATTATGGACTGTTTTCAGCGATATTCCAGTGAACTGTCGCAGGAAGAGCAGGAGGAAATCATAAAAGGTATCGAAGATGGCTTAACAGATCAGGAGATAAAGAGATATTTTGCCTTGTACGGAGCAGATAAAATGCAACAATACAGAAGGGTTCTCACGGCAAGAAAAAACAGAGGGTAGATACAAAAAAGCAGAAAAGACTTTAAGTCCTTTCTGCTCTTTTTTATCTCCTCTCTCCTAAATCTCTTTACGCCTGTCAACATGAAAAAATAAAATGTGCCGAATTTCGGTACACAAATAGCAAAGCATAATATATTTAAAAATTTAAATTTTTCCTCATAGAATTTATATAAAAATCCTTGATTAAAGAAATATTTGCGTTATTATTTTAAGACAAATGAATCAGGAGAATAACGATTAAAAAAGCCCCGGAAACAAATTGACATGTACTATTAAAGTAAGATATACATGTAGTACAAATGTAGGTATAGGCATAAAATTAAGGTGGGAATAATTTATGGGGAAAAAATGGAGACAATTAAAATATGAAGATAGATTAAAGATATATGCCTGGTTGCAGGATAAAACATCGGTTGCAACTATTGCAAAAAGGTTAGGTGTCTGCCGTCAGACAATCTATCGTGAAATAAAACGAGGGGAATTTGTAAAAAGAAATACGGATTACACGGAATCAACGGTATACGATCCATATGTTGCAGAGGAACATTATCAAAAAAAATTAAAGGAACGTGGACGAAATCTAAAAATAGGCAGTGATTTAAAGTTGTTACATTATATAGAAAAAAAGATAGTAGATGAAAAGCGTTCTCCGGCGGCTGCCTTACATGAAATAAAAAAAGAAGGAAAAGAATTTACAGTTACATTAAGTACCAATACTATATATAGTTACATAAAGAAAGGTATCTTTTTAAATATAACGATGGAAGATTTGCCGGAGAAGAAAAAGCAGCACAAAAAGAAAAAAGTAAAGGTACAAAAGAGAGTGCAGGCGGGGGATAGCATCAGCCAGCGTCCAGAACATATTGATTTCAGGGAAGAATTTGGTCATTGGGAAATGGATACGGTTGTAGGTCCTCAAGGTAAATCCAAAAAAGTCATGCTCGTTTTAACGGAGAGAAAAACAAGAAAAGAAATCGTGTATCTGATGCCTGACAGAAAGGCACAAACAGTTGTAAAAACATTAAACATGATTGAAAGAAAGTATGGAGAGCGATTATTCCGTGATGTATTTAAAACAATTACAGTAGACAATGGAGTAGAATTTTCTGATGCAGAAGGTCTGGAAAAATCGAGAAGAAATAAAAAGAAAAGAACGAAAGTATATTATTGCCATCCATATAGTAGTTGTGAACGAGGTTCTAATGAAAATGCAAACCGACTAATCCGACGTCATATACCAAAAGGAGTTAATTTTGATAAGAAAAGTAAAACCGAAATCAAGGAAATAGAAACATGGATAAATAACTATCCTCGTAAGATATTTGAGTATGATACAGCAGAAAATCAATTTATTAATGAAATGGAAAAATTAACAGGATAAAGCTAAGAGGTGCATATAGAAAATGGCTGCCGGAAGACAGTCTTTTTTCTATGCACTTTTTTAAAAAAGATGACAAAAATAATTGTAATTGAAGCCGAATTATGTCATTATAAATAATGAATAACAGGTAAACAATGTTAAAAATTTTTTTGAAAAAATGTTGCAAAAAAACTTGACATTTTCGATATATCAATGAACTTTAACAAATAAATTGTGCTTACCGTTAAGATATGTTATACTAACTACATCAACTCAAAAAGCATTCTGTAAGTGATTTATCTTGCTTACAAACTTATTATATGAGGAGTATCTCTATGATCAACTTGAACGCATGGTTTCAAAAGCATGACCTTTGTGCAGAAAACATCCTATACATTTACCGCAAAGACCGCAAAACAGTCATTCAACGCACGGACGGTGCGGAATTTGCACTGTTCGTACCGGTACATATATTCTATCTACTTTGCCGGAGAAGAATTTTTTGAGCATCAGCAAGGGGATTGTCGTATGCCGCAGCCACATTGTAAATATCAGCAACGATGGCATTTATACCATGTCGGATGGCCGCACTTTTCAAGGGCGCAAGCGCGATATGAGCAGCCATCGCCGTTTGAGTGCTGAAATAGGGTTGACAAACACGAAACACTGCCCCCTGAGTATGTTGGAAAAATGTAGCCTATTGGACAATATGCCTCTGGCATTCTGCGTGATAGAACTTGTCTTTAATGAGGACGGCCACGGCGTGGATTTCATTTTTCGCTACTGCAATGCAGAAATGGCAAATGTGGAAGGGGTTCCCGTGGAAGAAATGCTTAACCGCTCTTTTTACAAGGTATTTCCCAATGGTGATAAAAAGTGGCTTGTATCGTATGCAGATGTAGCATTAAACGGTACAAAGCACACACTCCATGATTACAGTCCCGAGATAGGCAAGAATCTTATCATCCACTGCTATCAACCCGAACCCGGCTATTGTGCCTGCGTACTACAAGTGACGGATCAATAAAGCAGCAGGAAAGCATCCCCTATTTTACAAGAAACCTTTTAATATATCCATGTTAATCTAATCACTTACAGGCAATACAGCAGGGATTTATCTCTGCTTTCCTATTTTCTTCTCTATTGCTTCTGGAACTCTGATCAAACCAAATCTCCATAGTATCGGATAAATAAATATATGAAACTCGCAAAACATTCCCTTTATCGTCTAATAATGATTCCTTACCATTAGCTTTTACGCACTCTAAACATCCAAAAAAACTTAATAATTTTTGTCTATACCTGTCAATCATATTTTCATCAAAATTCTGCACTCTTTCTGAAAAATCATCTAGTAATATTTCATTTTCTTCATCCTCTTAAACACTATTAGTATCAATATTCCAAATATCCTTTATCAAGTAAAAAATTCTCATGTCACTTCCTTTAATTTATAATTAATTCTGTTTCAATTGAAAATCTTTATAATAATATTATTATACTAATTATGTTTATACCACTAAAGCTAAATTTTTATATTTATCTTACCACTCTGCCGCCTTTTGTTTGACCATTTTTTATTTTTATTTCCATTTTATTACTCGTTTGACTCAACTTTTGACGATTGTCAAAGTACTTGAATTTAAAGCAACTAAATTGTATTATTAGTTTTTACTGCTTAACCGTGAAACCAAAAGTGCTACTGCTATCATCAATGAACCAACATTAAAAAATGACAAAATCATCTGTAAATTACTTAAAACTATTTTTAGGTTCAACGAAATTTTCCTCAAACTTCATAGTTTTCTTCTTAGGCTTAAAACACTCAGGCAATCTTGTGTTGACAATTACGCACATCCCTTATACTATTAAAATATATTTTTATTCAGGAAGGATTTTATGATAACAAATGAGGTAATAATTGACTCTATTGCCACTGGACAAAACATAAAAAAATTAATGAAATTACACAATCATTCTGTTGCACACTTGTCAAAATTATCTGGCTTATCTCCAACTACTATCACTAATTATCGCTCAGGATATAATGTTCCCAATCTTCATAACCTATGCGTTCTAGCATCTATTTATGGTGTACAAATATCCGACATTATAGTATACAGAAAGGAATAAAAGTTATGTCAAATAATCTTTCTAAATTAATCAAAGAATTAACCATTTCATATTTAAGTGATGGTCAAATGCGAAGCACAAAAGAAATCAAAACATTTTTGACTAAAAATAATGTTAATTTTGAAAAAAGCCATAGTACATTCAGCACTGCTATGACTAATTTAAAAAAAGAAAATCCTTTATTAAAAAATCCCAAAAGAGGATTCTATTATCTTGAAATTTCAAAAAAAGATGATATAGAAACACATACAACCTCCGCTGATAATATTTTTGAAGATTTTGAAGATGTACTCCCAATCTCAAAAAAAGAAATTTTTTTAGTAGCCAGTGTTCTTCCAGATAATACATTAGCTATTAGTTCCCACTTATTATCATTTTTTCCCAAAAAGGAAGCTGGTATAAAAATCAAAAAAGATGCTTCTCAGCTTCTACTTATTCCTGATGGAAAACCAGAAATCTATCTTGGTAAAAATGGTCGTACAAAAAACTATTATATTTCACAAAAACTTCAACAATGTCACAAAAAAATCCCTTCCTATTATGTTGGTGAATGGGATAAAAAAAACAATTTTTGGTTAGGATATCTTTCAACTACTAATCCAAATAGTTCTAAAAAAAATATCAAAAAGTAAATTGGGGCCAATCGGGGGGATATGAAAACGGCTCACAATATTTTACTTGTAAATCTCTTCTCTGTATGATTATGGATATCTACTCCGGTCATAAAATAACTTCTGGTAAATTCAGAAAAAAGAAAGATTCGGTTTCTGAAGAATCCGCAGAATAATCGTACACGGTAAACCATAAGTACCCTAAACAAAAAAGGCACTGACTTCTCAGTATTCCTTTTTATGCTCATCCTGTCCCCTCTTCATCTGCTCATACATTTCTGTCTGTTCATCGTAGTAAAACTCTTCAATATTGTAAGCAGGTAATCATCCGTACCTTGATTAAAAAAGCCGTCCCTCTGGACGGCTCAGACTGTAGACAAAGTGGTGTTTGGTTCTTAGATCAGACACCATTTTTCTATTGTTTTCATTTTATCTGATAAAATAAATATTTTAAGTGTAGACAGCACTGAGTTTCCATTTCTCATGGATAATCGTACCGCAATCAATATCAATAGTTTGATCATATGTTTCACAATCAGACTGTATTTCTGTCGGCATATCTATTATAGATAGAAAACGCAGGAGGTATTCAAATGAAAAACCTTTTATTCTGTGTTTGAGCAAAAGCATTTACTGGCTCTTTTTTATTAAATCCATCACATAACTGTCATGCAGAATTGCATAAACAAGGAATCATTAATGCATCTCCTATTTTACGAGAAACTCTTCAATATATCCATGTCAATCTAATCACTTGCAAGCAATAAAGCAGGGATTTATCTCTACTTTCCCATTTTCTTCTCTATTGCTTCCGGAACTCTGAGCAAGCCAAATCGCCATAGTATCGGATAAATATATGAAACTCCTCTAATATCTCCAAGTGCCTTCGGTTTCTTCACTTCTTCTGAAATCCTTTTACTATTTTCAAATGCCAGCACTACATTACTCCAGGCAAGGCTCTTACTTTTCTCTCTTCGGTCTATCAGCAGCTCTTTGTTATACTCTCCGTTTTTACCAACCTTTAATTTATACCGGAATGGTAATCCTGTTGCCGTTTTAAATGGATAATCCTGAAATGCAATAACAGCCTGCCACAGATTTTCTTCTGATGGTATTTCCTGCAGAAGCCGAACCTGCTCTTGTCGAATCTTATATGTCCGGCATCGCTCCGCATTTAGACTTATCTCTGCTGCATTATAAAGTCCCTTAGTATAGGGCAGATAGGAATGAACCGATGCTCTGGAAAGACCTGTGAGTTTCATAATCTCCGGAATCTTTTTTCCTGACTGATGCAGATCATTGATTTCTGTACATATATCTGATGTGAATACATCGGCAGTAATAAGTAGCTTACGGAGTTTAAGCAGACTAATATTTAACTCATCTGCCAGCGACCTTAAAGAATCTGCTTCTTCATAGGCATCTCATAACTCTTGAAGAAAATTGTTAAATTGAAGTTCTGGATCATATTCTGGTTTCTTTTTTGGTCTTCCTTCCATTTTACAACTCCTATTCCATGTGAATCCAATCATCTAGCACCTAAAACAGAGGATTCCCTGCTCCCCCGGACTAATGCCCCGATTGCTATCCTCTGTTTCTTATTTTATTTTTCGCTTTCCCTTTCGACAATATCCCAAATAATAGATGACACCACCTACTGCTCCACCAAGTGTATTATAGGTCAAATCCGATATTTGGAATGTTCCAAGATGGAATAATAGCTGAGTAAATTCTATCATAAAAGAAAATACTGCTACAACTTTTGTGGCTTTCCAAACGGTCTTTCCAAATCTAATATTCTCAGATTCATCAAGTAATTCTTTTTGAAATGCCCATAATAGTAAAATAGAAAATGGAACAAATAACATGAAATTCTCTATAGATTCTGTTGTAAACTGTCCATCTTCATATAATCCCCATCCTCCAAAAATCTTTCCAAGCGGATCAAACCATATCTCACGATTTAAAACTGTTCGGAGTAATATCATTGCTGTATAAAAAGCCAATAAGAATGTCCGACGAAAATTTGAAGAACTTTTAAATTCTCTCCACCATGTTTCAAACATATTTCGGATAAAATTATTCTTTTTCCACCCATGCTCCTTACCATATAAATATAAGAACATTGTTAAAAAGGCAAGGAGAACGGCAGCCCAAAAGGGCTGATAAAGTGCTGATAATACATTATATGCTATTTTATTAAATATTTCGATTATCTTACTTCCCATTGTTCTCCTTCACTATTTATTTTAAATCCTCAAATAAATTTTTTTGATATACACCATCTTCTATCAGTCTGGCAAATGATTTCACTACATAATCTTTGTCTTCTTTATAAGTTACTCCAAACCACTTATCATTTGTATCTAAGACCTTTACAGAAACTTTCCCAGCCTGAAGAAGTTCGTCTATGTAGATTGGCAGTAAATATTCTGCTTTCAGAATATCTTTGTCTCCCATGTTAGCAAAGAATTCTTTAAAACCATCTTCTAAAATCTGCATGAATTCCGGTGTAAGTCCCCACATATTCATGGATGCGTAAGATTCAGCATTAATTGAAGTGAGCTGTCCATCGTTATCTACTGCTGCACCCTCTGGAGTCTTAACAATATTGGAAGTCTCATGTACTGCTGTGAGGTAGCCTTCTTCATTTGTCTCACAGATACCTCTAGTAACGGCACCATTCTCACTTAACGTATTCTTTAAAATAAAACCTGCCATACAGAACTGACTAGCTTTCTCTGGTGTATAGCCTACAAGAAAATCATGAAGCTTAACAAATGCTTCCTTTCCATAGTAGTCATCTGCATTTATAACTACAAATGGCTCATGAAGAACTTCTTTACAAGCAAGAACAGCCTGTCCTGTTCCCCAAGGTTTGGTACGCCCTGCCGGAAGTTCCACACCTTCTGGCAGTTCATTTAATTCCTGATATGCGTAGGCAATCTCTACATCAAGATCTTTACAAATCTTTTCAATACGATCACCGATTGCTTCTTTAAATGCATCTTTAATATCCTTGCGGATGATAAAAACTATTTTGTTGAAGCCTGCTTCTATTGCATCATGGATAGAATAATCCATAATGATTTCTCCATTTAAGCCAACTGGAGCAAGTTGTTTGATTCCACCACCGAATCGAGAACCGATGCCGGCAGCCATGATGACTAAAGTTGTTTTCATGTTTTTTATCTCCACTGTTTTTAATATATTTTTTATCTACTAATTATTACTTTTTTCTAATTTTCCATTAATGACACCTGCTGTTTTGCTTATAGCTAAACCTTGAAATAATATTAAAAATTTATATATTGATGAAAATAATTGCTTTTATCTTTATAACTTTCTTTGTCATATATATCTTTACTAAATAGTTTTTCTTTTTCCCCGTACTCAAACAAATATTTAAATGTCATCGGCACACCCTTCTTATTTGAAAAATGATATAAATTATATAAGTAATCTTGTACCTGTTGATTTTTAAGAATACGCTCTAATTGATATTGAAAGAAACATAATTCCTTCTTAGTAATAATTCCTCTGTCTTTCAAATAACATATATAAGAAAAATAAGATAATGTTTTATCCACTTTTCTTTCTAGATCTCCACTTAAATGAAATTCTTTCGAATACCAATCTTCATCATAATCAAACATATATATGATTTCCTTAATCATTTCATCCGTCCTGATTTTTTCTGTTAACTCATTAATATAGTCTGCTTTTTTTAAGCGATTATTATGTTGCCATTGATAAAAAACGAATAATCCACCAATAATAGCAATAACTTGCGAAATTCCTTTTAGTTCATTACTAACAAGGATATTACTTATAAGTTCTATTATATTCACCGCTTATCTCCCACTTTCCATTAGAATCGCAGTAAATTCTACTTCTTCTTTATCTCTACCCTACCCAATACAACATTCCTCTTATCGCTCTACTGAACGTATTGTAGCCACTCTACATAAAACAATTTTACATATTCTGTCTTCACATATTTCCTTAGAGACAATTACACCTAGAAACTATGTTTCCAGGTGCATAATTGATTTTCTAAATTGGTTTTCTAAAACTTAAATGTGTCCTTCACTCCAACCCATTTCTGATCCTTGTCAGACAAATTCAGTTTTGTTCCATCCTTCAAAGCATAGCCTTCTGCGGAAGCTGTTCCATTATATTCTCCAACTAATTCCGGCCACTCAATTCCGATTTCAGGGTCATTCCATGCAAGTCCTCCTTCGTCTCCTGGATGATAGAAGTCTGTACATTTGTAGCAGAACTCTGCCGTATCACTTAATACTAAAAAACCATGAGCGAATCCTTCAGAGATATAGAACTGTTTCTTGTTCTCTTCTGTAAGTTCTACCCCATACCACTGTCCATATGTTTTACTATCGGAACGTAAATCTACAGCCACATCGAAAACACGTCCCTTGATAGCTCTTACGAGTTTGCCCTGTGGATACTGTTTCTGGAAATGAAGTCCTCGTAACACACCTTTTGTACTCATGCTCTGGTTATCCTGTACGAAGTTCATGTCAAGTCCGACTTCTTTCATGTCGTTAAGGTTATAGGTTTCCATGAAATAGCCACGGTCATCTCCGTGAACGGTTGGCTCGATTACATATAATCCTTCAATTGGTGCTTTTGTTACTTTTATCTGTCCCATTTTTATTACTTCCTTCTTTATCTATCTCAAATTTCTAGTATTCAATTTCTTTTAAATATCTGCTTAACGCATCCTGCCATGTCGGTAATGGGGTAAATCCAGCTTCTACGAGTTTAGATTTATCTAATCTACTATTGAATGGACGAGCTGCTTTGGATAAGCCATATTCTTCTGTTGTTACAGGTACTACATTTGTGGTATAGCCTGCCTGTTTAAAGATTTCGCAAGTGAAGTCATACCAGGAAATATAGCCACCTTCGTTTGTGGCATGGTAATAACCGTATTTCTCGGTTTCAATCATATCCACAAGAAGTCTTGCTAAATCGTAAGTATAGGTTGGTGTTCCAATCTGGTCGGATACGACACGAACGGTATCGTGTGTTTTTCCTACGTTAAGCATTGTTTTAATGAAGTTCTTTCCATTTACTCCAAATACCCAGGCAATACGAACGATAAAGTATTTATCAAGGTTACCGCTTACTGCCTGTTCACCTTCTAATTTCGTCTGACCGTAGACGTTTAATGGTTTGTAGTCAGTACAGTCTGGTAACCACGGTTCTGTACCCTGTCCGTCAAACACATAGTCTGTAGAAATGTAAACCATTTTAGAGTCAAGTTTTTTGCAGACTTTAGCGATGTTTTCTGTTCCACCAGCATTGATAGCACGAACTTTTTCTACTTTATCATCATCTTCTGCGAGGTCTACTGCCGTCCATGCTGCACAGTGGACAACAACATCTGGTTTCTGTTCTGTGAGAACTTTTTCTACTGCTTCTTTATCTGTGATGTCTAAAGAAACATAAGGCATTGTTGTAACAGCACTTCCGTCCTGCACTCCAGAATATTCTGGAGCGATGTCAGAGCCGATTCCTTCATAACCTCTTTTATTTAATTCATTCATGACATCATGACCAAGCTGGCCTGCCACACCTGTTACAAATACTTTCATTTCTTATCGCTCCTAATATTCTTATCTGTTTCCGTACATTTTTTCGTAGTAATTCTGATATTCGCCGGAAATGATTGTTTCCCACCATTCTTTGTTATCTAAATACCACTGAATTGTCTTCTTGATTCCATCTTCAAATTTTGTTTCTGGTAACCAGCCTAATTCGTTGTGAATCTTTGTTGGGTCAATAGCGTAACGCATATCATGACCTTTACGGTCTGTTACATGAGTGATCAGACTTTCCGGCTTTCCAAGTTCTTTACAGATAATCTTTACAATGTCGATGTTCTTCATCTCATTGTGACCGCCAACGTTATAAACTTCTCCAACACGGCCGTTATGGATAATTAAATCAATCGCACGGCAATGATCCTCTACATATAACCAGTCACGAACATTTAATCCTTCACCGTAAACAGGTAATGGCTTATCTGCTAAAGCATTGGCGATCATTAACGGGATTAACTTCTCTGGGAAATGATATGGTCCATAGTTGTTAGAGCAACGGCTGATTGTTACAGGCAGTCCATAAGTTCTGTGGTAAGCAAGAACTAATAAATCTGCTCCTGCCTTTGAACTGCTGTATGGAGAACTTGTATGGATTGGTGTCTCCTCTGTAAAGAATAAGTCCGGTCTATCTAATGGAAGATCTCCATAAACTTCGTCAGTACTTACCTGATGATATCTCTTGATACCGTATTTACGGCAGGCATCCATCATAACAGCAGTTCCCTTAATATTTGTGTCTAAGAAAATCTCAGGATTTTCAATAGAACGGTCTACATGAGACTCTGCTGCAAAGTTCACAACCATGTCTGGATGCTCTTCTTCAAATAATTTATAGATTGCTTCTCTGTCGCAAATATCAATCTTACAGAAACGGAAATTAGGGTTATCCATTACTGGTGCTAAAGTAGATAAGTTTCCTGCATATGTAAGCTTGTCCACGCATACAATTCTATAATCAGGATATTTATCCAACATATGAAATACAAAGTTACTTCCAATAAATCCGGCTCCTCCGGTTACGATAATTGTCATTCTTCTATCCTCTTCTTTCTTAATACAAATGTTCCTGGTATTTTCCATCCAGTACGTCTTTCAGATATTGTCCATACTGGTTTTTCTTTAAAACTTCATAAACTTTCAGAACTTCTTCTTTAGAAATCCATCCATTTAAGTAAGCAATTTCTTCCAAGCAGGCAATCTTTCTGTGCTGATGCTGCTCTACTGTCTTGATGAAGTTCGTCGCATCCACTAAAGATTCGTGTGTTCCCGTATCTAACCATGTGAATCCCTGTCCAAGAAGTTCTACATTTAAGCTATTATCTTCTAAATAGATACGGTTTAAATCTGTAATCTCAAGTTCGCCTCTTGCACTTGGCTTTAAGTTCTTTGCATACTCCACAACACGGTTATCATAGAAATACAGACCAGTTACACAGTAATTGCTCTTTGGATGTTCTGGCTTCTCCTCGATAGAAATAGCCTTTCCATCATGGTCGAACTCTACGATTCCAAAGCGTTCCGGGTCATCTACATAGTAGCCAAATACTGTAGCACCCTTTCCTGTTTCTGCATTCTCAACCGCTGCCTGTAATCTCTTCTTTAATCCATGCCCTGCAAAAATATTGTCACCGAGAACCATTGCTACTGGCTCATCACCAATAAACTCTTCCCCAATGATAAACGCCTGAGCAAGTCCATCCGGACTAGGCTGTATAGCATATTGAAGATTCACGCCAAACTGGTGTCCATCCCCTAATAAATCCTGAAATCTTGGTGTGTCTGCCGGTGTAGAAATAATTAAAATATCTCTGATACCTGCGTTCATCAATACAGACATGGGATAATAAATCATTGGTTTATCATAAATAGGCAGTAACTGTTTAGAAGTTACCATTGTTAACGGATACAGTCTTGTGCCAGAACCTCCGGCAAGAATAATTCCTTTCATACTTTTTCTCCTCGTTATTTATGTTATAAACTATATACTCTTTGCTTTTTCGGATTTAAAATATTACTTTTTATATTCATCTTCATCATGAGAAAATTGTAAATAATTTGTACCATGCATAGTATCAGCGCAATATTCTTCATTATTCTCATAACTAGATTCTTCTAAATTCTAAATCAATCCTATATCCATTGGACCAGTTTTTCTACATGCTTCAAGTATACTCTTCATATCTTCTTTATCTGACATAACTATCGTCTCCTCATATTCCCAAAAAAATACTAATCAATGCTAATATAACCAGTGTTACAATACTCACGCAGAACAAATTAACGCAATTATTAAATGCTATATATCTTTTCTCTAATATCGCATTATTCTTCTTTGTATGATGAACATAAAGTCTTCCAATAAATCTTACCGCAGTTGTATCTTTTTCATCCGGAATCCCCATTTCCAATATCACTCCGCTATCTAATCTTTCAAATCTTACGCTTTTTAACAAATTGACTACCGTTATAAGCATTCCAACATTGCTTACAACGGCAACAATAAGTAAGACCGCATATATAATTATTCCAAACAATTCAGAGCTAGTTTGAGGCAATTTCATTTTTCCTGCTTTTTGAATTTGTGTTGTCAATAAAACAAACTCAAACGCACATGCAGCTAATAAAATATAGACCTTGTTTTCTAATTTTTCTGCTCTTGTAACACAATAATCATATTCTGCCTTTATTGCATTAAAGCAAATATCGGCACTTGATTCTATGCTTCCTACATCTTGCTGTACTACTGTATCTTTCTCTAACTCCACTTGATATATTTGTTTATTTACTTTTACATTGTATCTAATCATATTTCCACACCTTTTCTCCATTATACTTTCCCCATCTCAGCTGATTGTAAATCGTTACCTGCAACTCACCATGGAGAAATATGTGTTTATCAGATCAGCATAGAAACTATATCCTTCTGTATTCCAAGTATACCATAAATCTACAAATAAATCTGCTAGAAAAAGTTTTATATCAATTGTTCTACCCACAAGTTTATTTTCTGTTGCTAATATTGTCAACCTTTTCATCCAAATTTCCCATGTATTTTTTAGCATCTTTCATAAAACTCACAGCCATCATCACAATAACTACACCAATCGGAAAAGCCGCAACAATACTAACTGACTGAAGATTATTCATAGAACTTTTTGCAAACAACAATGCGATTGGAAGCAAAATCAACAAAATACACCACATCAACTGAATACCTTTATTCGGTTGTTCACCATCTTCCAATGTATGATAACTATAACAGGATGCTGTCAAAGCAATTGAATCAAAAGAAGTCGCATAGAAAGCAATCATTGTCAGCAACACAACAACCATAATGACTGATGAACATGGCATAGTCTTAATAACAGCTACAATCATGCCATACAAATCACCGCTTTCCATATACTGTGCGATAAAATCAATCTTTCCAGTAACCTGCATACCCATAGAATAGTTACCTAGCACAATGAAACTTGTTAATGTTGATCCAACACCAAACACATAGCCCCCAAGAATTGTCTGTCGTACAGTTCTTCCACGAGAAATACTACCAATAAAGAACGGTGCTGCCACACACCAAACCATCCAATAGGCCCAATAATAGATTGTCCAATTTTGTGGGAAGTTAGATGTACGGAGCGGATCGGTAAAAGTAGACAAATCAACAAAATTCTGAACCATTCGCCCAAGCGAAGAAAAACCTGTTTCAATAATGTATCGTGTTTCGCCACTAAATAATAGCACAAAAGCAATCAAACCAAAGAACATATAAATACAGATATTAGCTAGCTTGCTGATTCCCCTAAAACCGTGTAGCAAAGAATATGTATATACAATGCAAGTAATTAACAAAATAATAATATTGACTATAGTGCGGCTCATAGCAACATGGAACAATTCACTAATGATAGTTGCCATCAGTGGTGTTGCTACACTAAAAGTTGTTGCAGTACCAGCAAGAAGCGCAAACACTGCTAATAAATCAATAATACGACCAGCCCAACCATCGGTATACTTTCCAAGAATCGGACGGCAAGCTTCTGAATATTTTTGACGATTTCTTTTTCTTACATGAAGCATAAATCCAAAAGCGACAGCTAATACCAAATAAAACCCCCACGGAATAAAACTCCAATGGAACAGCGGATATACACCCGCCCAATCTTGAATACTTCCCATCTCTTCTAAATGAGGATCCGTTGCATACAGCACCCATTCTGAAAACGAATAGAACAAAATATCTGCAGCAAGGCCACAGGTAAACATCATAGAGCCCCATGCAAAAAAGGAATACTTCGGCTTCTCATTCTTCTCACCAAGGACAATATTACCGTATTTAGAGCCCGCAATATACAGAGAAAGAATAAAAATCCCCAAACCGATTACCAAATAATATGTACCAAATGTATCCCCAAAGAAAAACCTAATTTTACTAAGCACTGCATTAGATTGTTCTGGCGCAAAGAAAAACAGAACGCATAATGCAATTACTATCGCCAAAGGCACTAATGTTATCATCCAGTCTATTTTTCCGTGTTTTTTTTTCATATTCATTTATTTTTCCTCCGCGTATTTTTTGTAGCTGGCATCCAAAGCAATTAACTCGCTTAAATTATCTATCTCTATAATATCGTCCTTATTCATCGGACGGATACCTAATTGATATTCCTCCAGATAACAGAACATCACCACGTCATCCCAGTAGATTTTTCGATTCTTTTTTTGTTCAAACTCAATTTCCAGATGATACTTCAATTTTTTTCCGTCCTCTGAAGTCCATCGGGAAATGCTATACAATTGCCATCCCCTTTTTCCCCCTGTACGGCTACAAGCCGTCACAATACCATCCTGAACAGTCTGAAGCCATTCATCTGTTTTCCCATCTGTCCAAACGCTGTTATATCCAGAACGTTCAAATTCTGGGGCAAGAATTTCTGGGTTATAAATAATCTGATCACCATCCAGAATAATTGCATTTTCAATGTGTTCTCGTGCTACATAAAGTGAAGAAATGTTATTACAAGTATCATAGTATGGATTTTCAATTAATTTGACACCATCATATTCCCTTTCAAGTGTCGCAAACTGCTCCTTCAGATATCCAACAACAACATAAATCTCATAGATTCCGTTTTTATGCAACCCATCAATAACTGTATCAATCATTCGGACACCGTTCACTTTGACCAATGGTTTAGGTGTTATCAGCGTCACTGGATGCATCCGATTTCCTAAACCTGCTGCCATAATAATGGCCCTTTCTACTTTCGACATTTAATTTTCCTCCCCTTGCTTTTTCAGTTCCTCTTGAACAATTCGATAGTAATCTTTTGCATAGCGATACTGTCGAAGAGAATACTCACCAAACTCTACACCAAGATTACGCTTATACTCGCACCAGTTACTCCATAAAAGCCCACAGGCTGCAATATAGCAATAAATCTTGATTCTGGTTGCATCATCACATCCTTCTGTAAAATAGGCTGCAATCAGGCGATCAACCTGACGTTTGTTGTAAAGAGAATAAATACAAAACATCGCTACATCCACATGGGGATCTTGCATTCCTGCATACTCCCAGTCAATCAGGCGGATTTCCTCTTTGCCATCTTTCTCTATAAATAGGAAATTATCTGGCACTGCATCAATATGGGTCAGGACTTTTTCTATGATATGTGTATCAATATAAGACTTCAGCGATAGAACATTTATTTTTGTTCTTTTATAATCCTTATAAACAGAAGGTATTCCATCCCACAGATTTTCATAGAACTCTATCTGACCAAAAATGTCAAATTCATGATTGACCTTCAATTTCATTTCATGGAAGTTTCGCAGCCGTTTCATACACTTTTTGACATCTTCGTAACTAGACGAATCGCATACTCTGGCTTCTTCCAGAAATTCTGTAATTTTATAACCATTTTCTGGATTGATATACGCAATATCATCGCAGATGTGTTTTCCATCAATCGTTTGGTAAACTGCCGCTTCTTGACAACGGTTAATCAACTGATCGGTTCCCTCTCCCGGAATACGCATGATATATTTCTTTCCTTTACAAGTAAAAAGAAAAGATCGATTCGTCATGCCCTTTTTCAAAACTGTAATATCCGTAACTTCTTCTGCCTTTGCTTTTAATGCTTCACAAATCACCTGAATTGCGTCTGTTTTAAGCTGATTAGAATCACTGTCAATTTCTCGTAATTGCTCATAGGTGTTGATTTCCACAACATCTGCCGAATGGACTACACGAGCAGCAACAATCATTCGGTCTTTATTATAAAGTGCTTCTTCCCAGAATGCTCCATCATACTTCTGATTTTGACAAAGTTCATCAATGCGTTCTGCAACTATGTCTGCATCTTCTTTCACAAGATAACAAATACCAATCATTGCATTTCCACCAGAACTTTCCCGCACAGTTACAAGTTCCATTTTACGGTTGACACGAACATTGCTTTCATTGTCTACAAGGTCACTAACCATATACCACGAATACAGCTCATGTCGGTGAAACGGATTTCGATCACACCAAATATCACAAGGAATAATATATGCATTTCCCAAATGTTCTTTTACAAGTTTAATCGAATGCAGATTATTTTTTGACGCATAATCTTCATTCACAATTAAATCCACACCATACTCATCAATCAAATACTCATATTTTTCTTTCATGAAACCTACCACAACGTAGATTTCTTTAATGCTCACCTCATGAAGCTGTTTAATAACACGTTCAATCAAAGGCTCACCATTAACTTCCAGAAGACCTTTCGGTATCTCTGTATTGATGGGAACCATTCGCATACCAAATCCCGCTGCTAAGATAATAGCTCGCTGTGGGGTTTTCTGTTTATATTCTGTTACTGCTTTAACTGTAGGACGAATAGAATCATCTAAGTAATCTGCTTTAATAAGTTCTTTAAGCGATCGATTCACCACTCCCAATGAATGTCCTGACACTTCTGCTAAAATCCTCTGATTAATAAAAGGCTCTAGTAGAAGCGTGTTCAAAATATCGCTTTCTTGCTTGTTCATGTATTTTCCTCCTTTCTTTTTCGTGAACACATCTTCAAACCAACTCTAAATTCACTTGAAAATTGGTCATTACTCCTAACGCCTATATACCTTATACTCGTGATGCGGAACTCGTTCTTCTTTTGGCGGAAGTTTCATGTAATCTCCATAGTGACATTGCAGGAATGCGTCATAACCAGCTGGAACTTTAACCTTAAGACTTTCAAAGTCCATATAGATGTATTCATCAAACCACTTTTTTTCATATAACGTTAACCCTGAATCCCACGTCATTTCTGCAATGTAGCGACTTGCAGTTATATCATATAAATCTTTAAACGATTCCATTTTATCCAAAAAATATTTTGAACCTCGGATTTTCGCATATCCTCTAACAATGAATTTTGCTAGAGAACGATACCATTTTTTATATGTTGATTTAGTGTAATGATCATCAATACTCCACAGTGTAATTCGAAATAGATTACTTTTTCTTTTTTCTACTTTTTGAATTACCTGCGCTGCATTTGAACCAGCACCATCAAGAGGATAAATATCAATAAACACACCAGACTCATATCCCTGAACATTTTCATACACAGCCCGATAGTCCATATTATTAAGTCGTGCTATATTATATGGATAATTCGCTTCACTTTCTCGTGTGAGAAGTTTATATGGTTTCATATCATCTTGATGACTTATGCAATAATCACAAAATTTTTTATAATCGTCCCGTAACATAACAACATCAAAGTCATCATCCCATGGAATAAACCCTTTATGGCGAACAACACCAATCAAAGATCCATATGCAACATAGTAATTTATTCCAATAGCATCACAAATTTGTATCAATTTCTCAATCAATTCTAACGTAACACTATGAATATCCTCTATTGTAAGTTTACTTTTATTGCAGCAATCTTCCATTTTTATACCTCATCTTTCTGCGAAAATACCAATATAGCATAAAACATACTGGCTAACTTTTGCTTTTGGTTTTCTATTTTTTCTTTCTAAATATTATTATTTACTGATACTCTATAGAACATGTGAATGTGAGTACAAAGCTGTATCGTAGCCATCTTGCATTTTTATATATTGTCGGTTATTCATTAAAACATCAATAATTAACGCATAACGTAACCTGTAAACTCATCTTTTCCAAATCAACTCAATTTTTTTCAGATAACTAGACACCGGCAGTTTCATAAGAATAAATCTTGAAGATATTATTTAAAATTCCAAAAAACACCTCTGCGACCTTGATATTCACAAAAGATAGATTTGTTCCTACATTAGTATTACTAATTCACAAGACTTGATCTACTTAAACAATAAATCTACAATGTCAAAATGATGTTGTTCTTATTATTTGATTAAATATTATGTCTATATTTTCTTTTCAATACCAGTCTTTACGATGCTTTATTTTCTAATAGCTCTATTATCTTAGATATCCGCTACCTCTTCGTTTAAAACTTATTTTCTCCTTGTCATTTCCAGAACTTGTTTCCTTATTTCTTTTGCAAGTTCATTTTTTGTAAAAGATAAGTACAGCCATGTTAAGCAACAATATACCGCTCCACCTATTAATACAAGCACAATTAAACTTAAAGCCGTACAATCAAGTTGCTTTTTCATTGTATATACCGTTCCATACATCACCATTCCAATAAGAACAAACACGCAACAATTTTGACAATACTTCTTTAATGGAAGTTCTTTGTGAACATAAAAAAGCTGAATATTCATTAACACAATTTCGGAACACAATGTTCCAACAACAGCACCAAATGCACCGAATTTGGGAATCATAATCAAATTAACGCAAAAATTTATAATAGCACCAACAATAAGTGAAACTGTATACTCCTTATCCCTTGCATTAGGAATTAAAAACTGGGATCGAATAACACTTCCAATAACAGAAAACAAAACTGCTGGAGCAAGTCCTTGGATAAGTAGTCCACAAGTATAAAATTCTTCTCCCCAAAATACCACCGAAAAAACGTCTGCAACCGCTGCCATTCCAAATGCAAATGCCGAACCAATCATTACAGTATATGCCATCGATAATTCGATATAATGTTTACTTTCATCTATACGATTAGAAGATAACAAATGTGCTGTTCTTGGAAGCATAACTGTACCAATGGTCGTTATAAATGCCTTAGGAACACTAATAATTTTATCTGCATTTTCATAATATCCATTTTGTACTACATTGCTCAAACAACCAATCATATACTTATCCATATAAGTAAACACACTTATTGCCAATACTGGGATAAAAAGAATCCACAAAGGTTTAATATTCTTTATTACTTCATCTCTTTGGGGTAAATAAAAATCAATATATTTTCTTACATTCGGCCATAAAGTCATTTGCCCTATAAGAGCTCCCGCGGCATTTATTGTAACATATTTCCACAAATCATCTACATTACGAACAAACAAAAAGATCGATACTAGTGTTACGATTTTAACCACACTATTACGCACCACCGTAACTTTAAATTCTTCCATACCGCTGAAAAACCAAGCAATATCTAGCCCTTTTGTCAAAAGAGACATTGTCAAAATTGCAAATATTATCTTATAGTCTTTTGTTATTACATTGACATAAAAAAAATAAATTAGAAGAACCACAACAAAATTTATCAATTGACAAGCAAAAATACTCCAAAACTTTTTACTGCGTTCTACTCTCGATGCTCTTACATACGCAATTTCTCTATTACCGTAGTTTTCTACTCCTAAAACAATAAACATTCCAAAATAAAACACTATTGAATTTGTCCAAGATGCAATTCCAATATTTTCTGCACCAAGCGTTCTTGCTAAATATGGTGATGTTATAAGTGGAACAATAATAGCTAATAGTTGATATAAAAAATTATATATAAAATTCTTTTTCAGACTTTTTTCTTTCATCTTTATTTTATGCCTTTTCTTCAAGATATATCTTTTTCAAATGTTGATATATCGTATTTTTTTGTTCAAATTTTTCTTCTGCAAATTTGTAGCTTAGTTTATGGATACTTGACATTTCCATAATTTGATTAAAACGTTTTTCATCATATTCATCAAATAGTTCATCCTGTAAAATGTGAGGTGGTTGACTGCTATATACAGGAATTTTTTCCCATTCTTCAGATTTAAATTCTGCGACAATCATAAAGAATATATGAAAAATATAATAGTTACATGCACTATTGCGCTGTTTCCAATAATCCATTAACATATTTTTTACTGTAATCAAATATGGATTACTTTTATTTGCTACTATGCACCAGTTTGAAATTTTAACATACGAATCAAGGGCTTTAAAATTTTGATAGACAAATAGTTCTTCTTTCCCCTCTAAAATACTCTCAATTAGAATCTTTGAATTTGCTAATACAGTAGAATCCAACCAGATTCCTCCATACTTTATTAGTAATTCAAGTCTAATTAAATCAGAAAAATGTGCTGGCTTTATAATTCCTTTTCTTCTCTTGTCTTTTATATACTTTGGAACTTCAATAAACTCATCAATATTCTTATCCGTAATTACTACAACATCATAATCATTAAATGTTTTTCTCACTGAAGCAATACACATCCTTACAATATCTGGCGCATTTTCCTCACCTTGAAACCAACATATCCATATTTTTTTAGAAATTAAATTTGTTGATTTTGCAGTCCAATCCGTTTGATTCACAAGATAGCCATATTTCTTCTTTAGCATTGCATAATCTGCTATATCTTTTTTCAATACACGACACCGCCAATTAAAATCCACTTTATTGATTGTCATTGTATTAAAAGTATCTCGTATAAAATTTTTAAAGCCAATTTGTTTAATTTTTGCTTTTATTTTCAAAACGTTCATTTTCTATCTCCAATTTAACATATTATCATCTAATTTAAAAATATTAATTTCTGATTGTGCAAGCAAGAAAATAGCTATAATTAGAAAAAGCATCCAGTTAAATGTGATATTGTAAAGTAAGCCTTCAAATAAAAAAGCTGTAAATAGGGCAACATATTTTTTGTCAAGTCGTATAGTCTTTACATAATTTTTTAGATACCAATAATAATACACTACAAATCCAATATATCCGTAGGACCATAGCTGATTTACATAGTCGCATTCAATCGACCATTTATCACTGGTGGCATAAAAGTTCATCAATGCAGACAGTGCATAACCAGAACATCCTGGCCCATAGCCAAATAAATTTGAAATAAGATCATTTTTCATTGTGATTGCTGAAATAGATGTCAAATAATAAAGATGTGTATTGGCACTTCCTTCTATTTTTACACGACTCTTTATATTCAGAAGTTCTATAATCTCCATCGCCTTTTCCAAAATGGTATTCATATTTGTTGCAAGAGCAATGGAAATCACTATAATTACAACAATAAAAAAGGCCAATTTCTTCTTAGACATTATAGTTTTAAACTTTTCTGTAACAACTACTTCTATAATAGCACCTACAATTAATCCTAACATCAGTGTTCGACTTCTTGAAAGAAAACCTAACAACAAAAAAGCCACCTTCAAATAACTGTTCTTTGTATAGATATATCCAAATGTAATAAGTGGTGCAAGGTTTCCTGCATTCCAACATAAGCCGCTTACTTTTAATTGACCAAACTGATATTGTGTAGCATATTCTCCCATCATATGAAGAATATCTTTAAATACGATTGTGTTTAAATCTCGTCCTACTACATCAAATAGTATCTGCATATAACCCCATACCATTTGAATAATCGAGGATATATATATTCCTTTTATATAATATGCCAGATATTGTACTTTTCTCCTCTGTGAAAAAAAGATATATACTACAACAAGAAAACACATTTGTACAAAACCTGTTCCTATGTCACTTGTCCACTTTGTAGGCATTCTTGCTGCACAGATTGAATATGAAATTAACCATGTCACAACCACTGCAATAAAAACTCGATCATACTGTTTAGAGAATTTCAGTCTGCTTTGATTTATCCATTCCGCTAAAACAATCACGCCAAGTATTATAATCCACCACACATACATTGTAATAGAAAAAAAGCTAATAATTGGCATCGGAGCTAATATACCAAACATCAACAATATCGTACTATAAAACTTTTTTTTCTTAACCATATCATTTACCCTCTATCAAAACATCCTTTTCCATTCACATTAAATTCAATAAAATTTTACATCGAATAGAAATACTGGTTCTTCCAAATTTTTCTTTAGTATATGGTTTTGTTAAAACTCTTAACCTACTCACCAAGCTTCCATTCATTTTCGAAATAAGCTTATATTCTTCTTTTTGATTTTCATTCATTTGAATCTCAAATGCATTTAGCACTGCTTGTGCATATTCCGCAGTCGAATAGTCTTCCTTAATTCTAATCAGCTTTAATTTATCTTTAATCCACTTTCCGATTTGAACCTTCTTATGACCATATCCTAAAACATTATTCCCGTGCTGTCGATACAATACATATGGCGTTTTATCAAAAACTACTCTTCCTGTTATTAGTGCCACATTAATCGCCATAATATCGTGCATTCTGATTTTAGAAATGTTCACTCTACGCAGTTCCTGCATTAAAGCCCAATTGAATACCATTGTACATCCCGGAACATTATTATAAAAAATAGCTCTTATACTATCCTGAACAGGTTGCTTGAGAAGAGATGGAATCAACACTTGTAAATCAGAATCTGTCACCTGATAATCTGAACACCACAAAATAGGCTGATTTGTTGTCCCCATTTGTTCCACTGCAGCTGATAATTTTCCATCAATCCAAGTATCATCCTGATCACAAAATGCATAGTAATCGGCTTTAGGGCAATCTCTAAGTGCTACTAAAAAACTTTTAGCTGATCCAACATTTTGGCCCTCGTTTACTTCTATTTGGACATGATGTTCTATCCCATATTTTTTTAAAACTTCAACTGTTCTATCCTTCGAGCCATCATCTCGCACATACAAAACTATTTCATACTTTTTTTCACTTTGAAATATACTATCAAGTTGTTGACGAATATATTTTTCACCGTTATATGTTGACATTATTACACATATTTTCATTTTTATATTTTTCCTAACTACTATTTACTTTTCATTTTATGGATACAATCCCAAATCGAAAACATACTCATCTACATATTTTCCATCATTTAGAACGTAACTGAATTTTGAACCTTGTGTCATTGAACTTATAAAGTATTTGCATTTAGCAAGCAGTATCATCTTTGCCAAATAATTTTGCCCCCTCAATTTCTTATCTTTTTCCAGCACATCCGATTTGCTCAATACATCTTTTCCTTCATAATTTCTTATAAATGTATCAAAAGAGACAATTCTAATTATATCACCAAATTCTTTTTTCAATTCGTCAAATATATCTCCATCTTCAGTTACAAGAAAAATTGGTACATTATATTTATTTTCAAATTCTCGAATTTTATATTTCACCTGTTCAATTGATGGCTGAATATATTCTCCAGATGGTTTTAGTTTTACATAATCTGTTCCTCGTATATAAACACCGAGACACTCTGATATATGCAAGTCCATTGCTTCTTTACCAACAATTGACAATACTTCATCACTAAACTGAATATGCTTGTAAAGCATTTTGCTACTTTTTTTTCTTATCTCTTGATTAGAAAACACTTCTGCTTCAAATAATCCTAAAGGATTAATATCAGTAAAAGTCCATCCAGATAGGTAAACATTTTTGCTTGAATAAACCTCTTTTTCAGAAATATCTGATGGTTGTTTAAAGAAATAACTCCATACATTATTTTTTCCATCATAATACTGAGTCTTGTAATTTTTCCAATCTACATAAGGTATATACCCCTTTTGCTTTGCATAATCTATGTATAAAACCTGTTTATGAATCAAAGAAAGTAATCCCTCTACTCCATCCTGGTAATCTGGTTTTATCACATATACCGTCTTATTTTCATTTTCTTTTCCATAACATTTTTTTTTCTGAAGAATATCTCTTCTAGCTATGCAATAATAAAAATATTTAAGTTTATATCCTAAAAATCTATGTTTCCGTTGAAATTTTAATCCAACTGGCATAATCTAATTCCTTTCGTTTTTCAATTTTAACAACACTGCATTAATAATCTCTTTGTCAACAGACTCTGAAAACTTTCTGGCAAATAAATTTTTGTTCTGTTTTCCCCCTCGCTTAGGTATTAACATATCTTTATCACTAAGTTGAAAGGTATACGGATTGCCATTCTTGCCTCTGCTCCAATCAATAAAGCGTAAATTTGCTGTTTGATTGAACTCTGGTTGATATATTCGTTTTTTAAATCCACAGTTATATGCTACTGTCTGAATAAACAATTCATCTGCGCAATTTGTATAAGAAAACAAGTGTGTTATTTTATCTTGTTTTTTTAGAATAACGGTAACAAGATCATCTGTGATGCTAACCCAATTAGAACCATACTTAATTATCCAGTCCAAATTCTTAACACGGTTTATCTGCATTATTATTTGAAGTACTAATGATATTCGTTCCAAAAAAGCAAAAAAATTATTTTTCCATTTTTCCCTATATTTTCTTCTGTAATTTTGCAAAAAATGATAATATTTTGCTCTACGTGAAATCTCAGGATTTTCTTCCAATGCCTTATCATTATACGAAATAAATTCTTTTCCATTATGTTTTTCAAAAAATTTATCTATCTCCTGATTATTCTTTAAAGGTAAATCAGCCCCAGAAATAATATGATAATAATTATAATGCTCTGCATATGCTTCCTTCAAAAGAAACATCTCAACTTGAACTTGCGAAAATCCTCCCCAATAAACTTCATATTCTCTATAAAATCTTAATGTAGATTTTACTGCAACATTTGCAAAATATGATTCGTCAAAATCCCTGCTTTTTTTATCAATATGAACATAAATATCATGATTATCTGAATCAAGACATTCTATTAATTTTTTAAGTTGCCACCAGTTATTATGGGCGATTATTAAGAAAGCGTGTCTCATCTCAATTCCCCCTTACCTAGACTCAATGACATCTGAAACAATCTTCTCTAACTCATTACAGAATTTTTCATTATTACTACTCATCCCATGTCCCATACCAGCGACAATCTGATCATAATTTGTTATGACTTCACCCAATTTACTGATATCCTCAACTGGAATAATTGTTTTCATTCTTTCAGCAACATTTCTAGCAAACTCAACCTGATGATCATTCACATGTTCATTAAATTGATGCTGACGAGGCACTACGATTGGCGTTTTACCAATTTGCAAAGGCATGATAAAACTTGCCGGGCCCCCATGTGTAATCACAATACGTGCATCCTCTACATTCTTTAACATATCTTGATAAGGAATAAGCTTACTCCATGTGCAATACTCTGGCTCATATGTACTGAATCCAGTCTGAATAACGACATCTTCAGTAATAACACCATCTCTTTTTAATTCATCTACTGCCTTCACTAGCCTATTAAATGGCTGTTCATGCGTTCCTACTGTTACGAATATCATTTTTTCCTCTCTAAAAAATACTACCTAAATTAATCGCTTTTGGATACACTTCCGTCTGCTCATCCCACTGTACAATAAACTTATCAACAATCGGATAAACCATTTTTCCTGTCATTGTTGGTTTGTCAATTCTATCAAACACCTCAATGTAAATTAACTTTGCTCCCATCATTTTACCAAGATAGAAGAACGGCACAGCTACTGCAGCACCAGATGAAATGATTAAATCTGGTTTTTCTTTACGCAATACCTTCCAAGCAATAGCGGTATTCTTTATCAAAGCCTTGATACTTCTATTAGTCGGATAATAACAAGGATACATTTTTTCACCTTCAAGCAAACTTTTTGCATCCTCTTTATCAAACGTAACCCAGAAGCGATCTTTGTTCTTCCAAAACGGCTTTAGCATATATAAATGTGTCAAGTGTCCTCCTGATGATCCAACCAAGCATACTTTTATTTTTTTATTATCCTTCATCAGTTTCTATTCTCCTCTTCCCTCACATCGACCCTTCTTTTTTAAACACTACCTGTATCGTTTTCAGTAGGATTCTAAAGTCCAATCCCATGCTCCAGTGGCTTATGTACTCTCTATCCAGTTTCACGACTTCTTCAAAGTCCGTAATGTTGCTTCGTCCGCTAACCTGCCACATTCCGGTAAGGCCCGGCTTGGTTGCGAGGCGGGCGCGGTGATGAAGTTCGTATTTATCCCATTCGTCTACTGTTGGCGGGCGAGTACCGACTAAGGACATATCGCCCTTCAGTACATTAAGGAACTGCGGGAATTCATCCAAGCTCCAGTCACGGATGAAGTTTCCGACACCTTTTTTGATTGTGCCGTCCGGGAGCTTCTTGCTGCCGATGATTCGAGGGTCAAAGTCGAGCTTGAACATCATGCCGTCCTGTACACGGTTTTCTTTCATGAGTTCGGCTTTGCGTTCTTCGGCATCCATGTACATACTTCGGAACTTATACATCTGGAACAGCTTTCCGTTCTTTCCGACACGGGTCTGCTTGAAGAAGATTGGTCCCGGTGACTGGATATAGATGGCTGGTCCTACAAAGATGCAGAGGATTCCGGTGATAATGCAGCCTGCAAGTCCTCCTGCAATGTCCATCATTCTCTTTAAGATGATCTGGCGGCGGCTTACGCTGTTAATACTTGTTGTGAGTACAGTGTATGTTCCAAGATGTTCTACGAACTGTTTCTTGCCGAGTAAGTTCTGAGACTTGGCAAGCTTCATATGTACGACAACACCCATCTCGATGAATTTATCAAGAAGTTCTGCCGGATATGGCTCGCTTTCTGGGATATTGATAAATACTTCGTCCACCCATTCGCGGCATACATATTCCACCAAGTCGTCTTCGTCGGCTACAACTGTTACACCGTCGATGACGCGGCCTTTTGCCTTTTTATCCAGGATACATACTCCTGTAACAAAATAATCACCGTAATTCTTATTTTTAATGTTGTCTATAACGGTATCAGCGATATCTGATACGGTTACGATAAGGAGAGAACGCTTTTCGGCTCCGCCAAAGTATTTGCGGAGGCAATTCTTCCAAAGACAGCGCAGGACGTAACTGAGTAATAAATACAGCACTGCTGTATACCCAAGTACAAGTCTTGAATAACTGTCTGCTTCCTTAAATGTAAATAAATAAAATACGGAACATAAGGTGATGAGACCGGTCTGTTTGACCGTCATAACAAATTCCTGATAGAATCCGCGTTTTAGTACATTCTTCAGTGAATCAAAGAAAAAGATTACCACGATATCCATGAGTGCGAGGCTCCACATCATATCACGGTATAAAGAATTCGCCAGTACATCAAGCGATCCATGTCGCATATTGAATGCAAGCGTAAAAGAGATCCATAGACATACTACGTCTAAGATCATAAAATCTAGATGCTTTAGCCAGCCCTGTACACTTTTCTTATACATATACTTTCCCCAATCCTGTTTCTTGTGCTGATTATCAAATGAAGTAAAAGAATTTCCATCCCCGCGAAATCCAGTCTTTCTCCTTTATCTGATAATCGTTTTTCTCATACTTCTTCTGCAAGTAATAATTTGGATAGAATTCCTATCCTGAATGTAAATTAAAATATTCCGGAGCTGCTGTAACTTTTTCTTAATTAAAAATCAAAAAGTATACAGCTCTTCATAATGAATAAAGTATACCATATATTTCATTTTTATCATATTCCTAAATATGCCCAATTTCAACGTTTTAATCTAGTTATTTTTAGTAAAGTCAGACTATATTTTCAATTTTCCACCAAAAGTTTACTTCATTTTGTTGCTTTGTTATCAGTTTTTTACTATTTTGTATACAGTAAATGGAATGGGCAGGGGATTGGAAATAATTTTTAGAAATTTTCCTTAGAAATATTAAAAGTATCGTTTTCAACGATAACATTCCTATAGTGGACTGTCCCATTGATTTTTAAGTTACAGTCCACATGTATTTGCAGTCTCTCTAAGTCTGCCATCAATAAGCTGTTCAAAATTCACAGGTGAACTACCCATCACCTAAAGGTAATGGGCTTCTAAGAGCCTAACGGCTCTATTTAAGAAGTTTGATATTTAAGTTTCCACCTAACAAGTTAGGCAATCCTTATTCTTACAGGCGTGTCCACTTCGCCTCTACCGTATAGGATATTCATATCCACAACGCTACTTTTTTGCATGATATTTAACGCACCGTTGACATCAGCATTGAATGTTCTACCATCTGCTGTTTTGTAAAGACCACGATGCACTCTGTTTCCACTAAACTGATACTCTTTGGGATTATCAGTATTGTAAACAGGAATATCATCTTTATCCCAAAACGAAGATTTTGATGTATAGGATTCTTCCTGTTTTACAAATATAATACCGTTCAGTTCGCACAGATATTCAAGTTCACTTCGCAACTGACCATAAGGAATATTTACAAAATTCTGGTTGTTCTGCTTACCCATATGGCTGCCACACTGAAATGTTTCGTTATAGCCAACAACGAGTGTTCCTATATCATTGTTAATGCAATAGTCTATAACCTTTCGAGCTGCTTTGTTCATGTAGTCGTTAACCTTGTTGTTGCGGTCACGGGCTATAGCTTTTTGACGATTGGTAGTCTTTTTGCCAAAGTGTTGTTTATCTTTAATGGACTGTAAACGGGTATTTTCCTTATTGAACCATTGGTTGATAGATTTTAGTCTTCTGCCATCAATGATGAAAGATTTACCATTACTTGATACTGCGGTTACAAGATTATTTATACCTAAATCCAAAGCAAGTGCATTATCAGTGTTAAGATTTCTTTGAACACATTCAGCTTCATAGATATACTGAATCTCAAAGAACCTTGCATTAGCTTTAGGTATAATACGTATCTCTTTAACTTTTTTATCTAGTAGTACAGGTGGTATCGTAATTTCAATAATCTTATGAGTTTTCCTAAAACTATTTGAGAATGGAAGTATCAGCTTGTTACCATTAAGTCTTACAAAACCTATGACAAGTGTTGTATATCCATCTTTAGGAAGATAGTGTGGTAATTTGCAATCTTTTAAAGCATACTTGCCCTGCTTTGCAAGCTTCAGCAGCCCAAAGAATGCCTTAAATGAACCATCGACTTCTTTAAGTATTTGTTGTGCCATATTGGAGTTTAGTGCTTTGTAGTTAGGACTATTCTTTAAAAGGACATAATTCTTCTCGTATTTGAGAAATTCACCTTCTGTAAAGTAATACTGACGCACGTTGTAGATTGCTTCATTCGCAAGATTCTTGGCAGTATGACAGAGTTCTTTAATTGTAAGATAATCTTCCTTAGACAGATGTTTCACTTGTTGTTTCACTGTAAGATACATACGGTTTTCTCCTTTCGAAGACTCGGAAGCAAAATGTTCCTGTATATATATTATAGCATATATTTTACCTAAAGACCATATTTTCAGTGAATATATGTTCTCTATATCTGACGCCATTCATCCCACGGTCTAAAGACCATGGGTTTTCTGGTTGTAATACTATAAAATAAAGGAGAATGCTTAACTGCATTCTCCTCTTCTACAATTTATAATTATTATATTACTTATCTCCCATTATACTGATAACTAATGCCCTTCACAACATATCCTGTTGCTGTCTTTTTAAGCTTCAGTGTTGTTGTTCCAATATTGGTTCTGCCTTTCTCTCCGTAGATTCCATATCTGTTCTGTGTCGTTACTGTGTAGGTATTCTTACCAGTGCGTACAATCTTTTTAATCTTATAATCTGGAATCATATCTCCGAAGTCTCCGCCACAGTACATGTATGGGTCTTTATAGAACTTACTGTCGGAGCTACATACGAACATTGCCTGATTCTTATTTTTCTTGCTACTCTTAATCTTGCTGACAGAAGCGCTCTTACCAAAAAGCTTCTTAGTCTCGGAACGAAGCTCCTTCGCTGTATAGCTGTAGTCACCTTTGTAATTATATCTTACGAATACGGCGATGGATAACTTCTGATTATCGTTAAGCTTCATCTTTACTGGCTTGGTAGTGGACCATACGCTTATGTTCATCGCTGTCGTATATGCTGTCATCTTCTTACTGATATCCTTTATCTGACGATTCCCTGCCATCTGTCTGGTCACATCTGCTGATGCTGCCTTTGCATGTACTGGAGCAAATGGAATAAGTGTTACTGTCATGAGTAATGTGGCTAAAATTGTACTTAATCTTTTCTTCATAGGGAATCCCTCCTGCCTTTTGAACTTGGAATGTGGTGTAGATAATACGCTATTTAAATGCTTTTTTAATGTGCTTTAAATGCTATCTTCTGTACTACATTTCCTATAATTTTATTATAATATTTTTGCTGTGGAAGTACCATAACAGAAGTGTTATTTTTCTTTACAGGTGGGATAAGAATGTATAACAAAAGTGTTACAAAAATAGGAATTTGCCGCAGGCAAAGGAGACGCCCTCTGTAAGATAAATAAAGCATATTTGTGACTTTAGTCGCTGCAGGTTGAATGCTCGCTTTAAGCGCTCGCATCCAACCTTTGCTCCGAGGCCACCAATATGCTTTATTTATCTTACAGAGGGCTGTGTTTTGGCTGGGGAGGAAAATTCTATTTATTGCTGGAGGGATTTGGGGAATCTCCAGAAGGTTTTGGCTTTCTGTGGAGTTATTTTTTGAAAGATTGACTCGAATTATTCTTGTAGTACGCTGAGAATTTGATTCTTTTTAGGTTTTGTATCAATCCTGAAAGATTTAAGTTTCCGAATTACTTCTATCTCTCCTGTTTTCTTTCTCAAATCTTTCCACTAATTTTCCGGGGTGAGTAAACAGACGAACCCCGGCAAATTCCAATTTTTAATAGTAGAATTCCCATAAGGATGTTATAATACAAATGATATCTTTTAAGAAGGGACGGTGATATAATGGGTATCTTTTTAAACAGTACTGCACCATTTGAAGCATATAAGATAACAGCCCGGGATAAATACTTTGTAGATAAAACGATGTTAATAGAAGAATTGATTCCATCAATAGGAAGAGAACAAAGATTTTTGTGTATCACAAGACCCCGTCGATTCGGAAAGACCGTAATGGCAAATATGGTAGCGTCATATTTTGGCAAGGCAATAGATAGTAGTTTTGTATTTGAACATCTTGCGATGGCAAAAAGCCCAGTATATGAAGAATATATAAATAAATATGATGTTATCTATATTGATTTCAGCAGGCTTCCAGAGAATTGCCAAACTTATGAAGAATATATTAATAGAATCAAAACAGGAATAAAAGAAGATTTGCTTGAAGAATTTCCCGAATTAGAATTGAAAGAAGAAATGTCACTTTGGGATATCCTGGCAAAAATTTTTCAAAAAACAAATCGTAAATTTATGTTTATAATGGATGAATGGGATGCAGTATTTCATATGCCATTTATTTCCCAAAAAGAAAGACAAGAATACCTGCTTTTTCTTAAAAACTTACTGAAAGATCAGGTATATGTAGAACTTGCTTATATGACCGGAATACTTCCAATAGCCAAATACTCTGCCGCTTCAGAGTTAAATATGTTTGTGGAATATAACATGGCAACAAGAGAACGGTTTAGCTCTTATTTTGGATTTTCAGAAGAGGAGGTAGATAAACTGTTTCAAATTTATAGTGAAACCACAATTCGACCACGAATTACAAGACATGATTTAAAAATCTGGTATGATGGATATTGTACGGCATCGGGTGAACAGCTTTATAATCCCCGTTCAATTATCTGTGCTTTATCAGATAACCAGCTAGGCAGTTACTGGACAGGTTCTGGTCCCTATGATGAAATATTTTATTATATCAAAGGGAATATTGATGAAGTCAGAGAAGACTTTATTCTTATGATTTCCGGCGAACATATAGAGGCGAAAGTACAAGAGTATGCGGCCACCGCAGAAGAATTAACAACAAAAAACCAGATATACTCTGCAATGGTCATATACGGGTTACTTACTTATGAAGATGGAGAAGTCTTTATTCCAAACAGAGAACTGATGTACAAATATAACGAACTCCTTTTAACAAATGAAAGTTTGGGATATTTATATCGGTTAGCAAAAGAATCTAAAAGAATGCTAAAGGCAACACTAGCTGGAGATACACAAACAATGGCAGAAATTTTGGAGTATGCTCATAATACAGAATCTCCTATTCTATCTTATAATAATGAAATAGAATTATCTGCCATAGTTAATCTTGTATATCTGGCAGCAAGGGACAAATACCGTGTTGAGAGAGAAGATAAAGCGGGAAAAGGATATGTAGATTTTATCTTTTATCCGGAGAAAAAGAACATTTCTGCAATTATACTAGAATTAAAAGTAGATGCATCCCCAGAAGAAGCAATCCAGCAAATCAAAGATAAACAGTATATTTTACGTTTTAAAGGAAAATTAGCAGAAAAAGCAAAGTATACAGGAGAAATACTACTTGTAGGCATAAACTATAATAAAGAAACAAAAATGCATAGCTGCAAGATAGAAAAGATAAATAGGAATTTGCCGCAGGCAAAGGAGACGCCCTCTGGAAGATAAATAAAGCATATTTGTGGCCTCGGAGCAAGGTTTGGATGCGAGCACTTAAAGCGAACATTCAAACCGCCGCGACTAAAGTCACAAATATAGGGGCTCTCTTCGGGGGCGTCTCCTTTGCCTGCGGCAATTATTATTTTTTCTATGTACAGAGCAATAATTTAATTTATTAAATAAGCAAAACGGAAAGCCCCCTCCTTTGCTTTCGCAAAGGAGGGGGCTTTCCGTTTTGCCTCTCTCTACTGGTTCTTGGTTTTTTAAGGCATATCTTTATCTCTTGTATACTACCACAGGGAACTCCCGTTGAAGTAGCTGGTTTAGAAGATTACTCTTCTGTCAGCTTAAATCCGGCAATTCTAGCAAGCTCGCGGATAGAATCTCTGGATACTTTCTTACCTCTGTATTCAATGAGGTCTTCACACTGTCCTGTAAAGATATCACTAGGGTTATACTTCTTAATGATGATCTTATCTTCTTCTGTGAAGATTTCTAAAGGCTCTCTCTCACCAATATCGAAACTTTTACGAAGTTCCATAGGTAATGTAATTCTTCCTAATGAATCAAGCTTTCTAACTATTCCTGTACTCTGCATAACGTACTCCTCTCTGGTGCTATAATATTCTCTCTTATGATGTGCACCCGTGCAATGTCCTCTGGGTTGATTGTAGTATATCATAAAGCAGCTAGTCTGTCAACCAAAAAATAGATAATCTTTTTTAAAATGTTAAATGTTTTAGAAACTGTTGTTTTGAAATTGTTATGACAGTTTGCCGTTTTATTTTCATTCTAGTATAAATATGGGAAGTTTTGTGCTTTCTTCTATAAAAAATTGTTATTTGATTCGGGTTGTCTCATTATCTCCCGTGTAAAATAGCAACTTTTTACTTTAATTTGAGTAAGTACTGTCCATAGTTGGTCATCTTAAGGCTCTCGCCAATCTCATGAACCTTATCTAAAGATACGAATCCTTCTTTCCATGCAAGTTCTTCTAAGCAGCCTACATAGCATCCTGACTTCTGAAGTGCCTTAACAATCTCGGCTGCCTCTAACATACTGTCTGCTGTTCCGGCATCCATCCATGTAAGTCCTCTGTCAAATGGAATTACCTTTAACTGGCCTCTGCTTAAATACTCTAAGTTAACATCTGTAATCTCGTACTCACCTCTTGCGGATGGTTCAAGATTCTTAGCAATGTCAATTACCTGATTATCATAGAAGTATAATCCTGGTATGATGTAATTAGACTTTGGATTCTTTGGCTTCTCTTCGATGGATACAGCCTGTCCGTTCTCATCAAATTCTACAACACCAAATGGTCTTGGGTCATCTACATAATAACCAAATACCTTTGCGCCGTGGTCATCCTTGATGGCTTCTTTCATGATCTCATCAAGATTATGGCACTGGAAAATGTTATCTCCTAATACGAGGCATACAGAATCATCTCCGATAAAGTCTTCTCCGATGATAAGTGCATCTGCGATTCCCCGCGCAACCTTCTGTACTGCAAACTCGATATGAAGTCCTAATTCACTTCCATCTCCGAGAAGGTTCTGGAACTCTCTTTCTTCCCCTGGTGGAATAATTACAAGAATGTCCCTGATTCCTGCCTGAAGTAAAGTGGCAATTGGATAATAAATTAACGGTTTGTCATATACTGGTAATAACGGTTTACAAACTGGCTTTGTCATAGGGTACAGTCTCGTACCTCTTCCAGCCGCTAATACTATTCCCTTCATAAAAATAAGTCCTCCTTAGTAACTTTGAATCCCTATGTTACTCATAATGTCTCAACTATGCTGTCAACATTCTTACATGATGCGTCTTTAGATTCATGCTTATTAATGCTTTTATTTTAACAAACTACCATGATTCCAATATTTTATATTATTTTCCATGAGCTGTCAAACTTTTTTTGCAATTTAGTTAAATATTTATATAGTTTGTCTTTATTTTCCTGCAAATGCGCTCTGTACTGCAGCCATCGACAGTATTTAGGAACGTTTCGCGGAATTTCTTAAGGTCTGCCTGTTCATTTGCCGATACAATATTCTGAAGCATGGCAGCAGATTCCTCGCATAATGCCTCAAAATCCGTGACAACGGGACCTGGTGTAAACTGCGAATAATCAAAGTAAAAGTCTCTGCTGTCCATGTATTCTTTCTCATCAAATGCGTAGAAAAGCATTGGTAATTCAAGGATCGCTGCCTCAAATACGCTGGAACTGTAGTCTGTGATAAGAAGGTTGCTGATCAGCATGAGGTCATTGATATGTTCTTCCCCGCTCAAATCAAGTACCCTGTCCTGCCATTGCGCATCCACAGTAAACTTTTGCTTTACAAATGGATGATTCTTTAAAATAAGTACCGTGTCTTCTGGCTGCCTTTCCATAAAGTGATTCACATCAAATGCTTCCAATGGATAATATGCATCTTTATTCCCATCTCCGCGGAATGTCGGTGCAAACAAGATTACCCTGTTCTCCTTTAATATAGGATATTTCCCGTAGAGTTCCTCGCGCTTTTTCTCCTCATAATCCCAGTCAAAAAGCAGATCTGTACGCGGTACTCCCAGCGCCTGTACCTTACTTCCTGAAATGCCAAATGCTTCTGCATAAATATCTCTCACCGTATCGCTGCTGACTGGTACGAGGTCATAATTCCTGTGATTCATCGATGTCTGAGGCGCACCGCCCTGTTTACCCATACGGGTAAGGCCAAACGTCTTAAAAGCTCCGCAGGCATGCCACAACTGCACAATCTTTGTCTCGCTGCGTTTCTGAATGCTATGAAGCTGCGGATAGAAATCTTCTAAAATGATAACTGCAGATGTAGCGCATTTGAACGCACAATCCCGAAGTTCCTTCTTGCGAAGCTGATCAACTGTCTTTGTATTGATAAATGTCGTAATCTCTACCTCGGGTTCATTCTCCTCAAACCACTTCTTCACAAGCATAAGATTCCCATTCTTCTCTGGCTCTCTCTCTGAAAGGAAAAGAATCTGATTCGGATTTACCTTATTCTTCGCTATATATTTGCGATATCTGGCTGCAAAATAGTCAGTATTTTGCTGACGGGCACTATAATTATAACCACTAATTCTATATACGGTATCATTCGCCCGCTTCGCTGCCTTTATAAAATTCTTGTCTTCCTTAAAATAATCTCTGACCAGTAAAAATGGCAATCCAAGAGAGCAAAGTCCAAACTTGAACAGATTCCTCTTGCGGACAATCTCCGCTCTGGCAAATAGTTCCTTTTGCACTGGAAATGGCTGGTCATCTAAGCAAATCTCTTCCGCTCCACACCAAAGCGTAAAAATAACATTCACCTTATGTCGTGGCGGACTGTAAAATACATATGGCAGCAATATCTCTGCATCTGCGCGAATCTGGTCACCAACTTCTCCTTCTTCTATTACTACTTCCATCGGAAAACGACGTTCTACCTGTCTCTGGGTAAATACAGCCTGCACGCGGATGCGCTTTCCCTGCATCTCGTCCGGCATCTTTGCGCGAAATCCAAGCTTCATCGTCTTCTGTGTTATATTAACTGTAATTCTGTAATTAATCTTTCTCATAATTCTTTGTCCATTATTTTAAATTATCACAACTTATTTGTTCATTAGCTTAGAGCGTGTTTGAAAAATCATTCCTACAACCTGCACGCCTCAATTTACAGATTATTTTTCCAAAGTTCCCTGCATATAGTTGTCCATCCAGCTTAAATCAATCTTTTTCTCCCACTGCCTTCTTGCGATATCCTGCTTCAGTGTGAGCGCCAGATTCTGTGACTTCTTCGCAGACTGACCCTGGCTCACTGTATCTGCAGCACTTCCTGCAAGTGCTGTACTTCCACTCTGGCTACTTGCTTTCTTATTACTCGCATCTGTGTTCACCACAATAACCTGGCTATTCTGGCTCACTGGCGAAAGGACAGAACTTCCCGCATTAGAAGTGCCTGCCAATACGGTTCCTTTACTTGCTCCGATTGTATCTAAAAGGCTCTTACCAGTTGACATCTTAAGAATAGATACTACCTTTTTCATAGAAACATCTGCCTTCTCTTCCTGGAGTACTTCTGGAAGATTTCCCTTTATTTTCATGTAGGAAACATCGGCAAAATCTTCTGCCATATCTTCTTCTGTATAATCCTTAATCGCTTGTTTCTCCCGAAGCGCAGACTTACTCTCCTTATCATAGGACATAATCCAGAATGGACCGCCTGCACTGGCACCTTTTGACTGTGCGATTACATCTGACAGTCTGTACTTGTAAGCGGAACGCGCCCTGCTTCCGACATCGGCTACTGTTACGCAATCGTTCTTATCAATTGCTACCAGTACCATAAAATGCCCGCCTCGGGTAAAATATCCAGGTCCCATAAGGCACACTACTGGCTTGCCTTCTTTTAATGCCTTTTTAATCGCATTATAATCGGTCCCTGCTCCCTGACACTTCAGTCCATAAGCTGCTGCCATCGCAGGAATCATCTCATGTGCAGAACCTGCTCTTGAGTAAAAGCCATGCTGATAGCCCCAGATGGCTGTATCCAATGGAGTTACCCACTTACCTGTAAGAGATGTGATTACTACTGCCATGGAAGTCGGACCACATCCAGCCTTAGCGATACAGTAGCCATTCTGATTCCAGGCACTATCTGTCTGATTAAAATATACATATCCCGCAATGTATTCCTTATTATTCTTCATAGCCAGACGGGTATCATTATAAATCTTCGGGATAAATGTACTCGTTTTATCGCTTCCGTCCGGTGCGTCTTCCTCTGCTAACTGATCCGTAATCTTCTTAATCGCCTTTGTACGAATCTCTGCATCTTCTCTTGAGGAAATGTCCTTCTTCGCCTTCTTCTGAGTTGTTCCTTCTTCGTTACTATGAGAGAAATTTCCGGATGTATCTGATGTAGAAGAATCGGTATCTTCTGCCTGATCTGTATTACCAGATGTACCAGACGTATTCCTCTTCGTACTTTCTGTTGTATGTTCTGTCTGCGAATGCTCTGTATTACCGCTGCTTGTATCCCTTTCGGAAGAAGTCTGGCTTTCCTGACTTTCCGTTGCTGTCGTACTCTCTTCTTTCTTCTCTGTTGTCACTTCTGTCGTGCTCTCGCCTTCTTCAGAATTATCTCCTGCTATCTTGCTCTGCACAGCCTTCTCCTCTGCTGCATAAACACTTACAGGTTCTACCCCTGACTGAAAAAAGCATTCCGGACCTGTAAATGTCATGACTGCACTTAACCCCACTGCCAGTACTGCTCGTCCAAAGTTGTTCATTAATCCTAAACCTTCTTTCTTTTTGATGTAGATTTTTTCGTGACTTACTGATATAATAAATCAAATAACATATTTTTACAATAGTCTTTTGCATAGTTTTGCATATTTAAGAATTACTTCTGCATGATAGTAATTCCAGTCGCATTCTACTTATATTTTATTTGTATTTACTTGATACAAAGATTTTATAGATATTGGGACAATATTATATTTCAACTTAAAATGTAATTGGATAGTTGAATATTGACCACATATTATTAAAGATTATTTTCCATTTTATTCTGTTTGAAGGAGGAGCATTTATAATGGATAAAAAGTTTAATTTTCAGGAATTACAGGCGATTGTTGCCACACTTCGCGGAGAGAATGGCTGTCCGTGGGATAAGTCACAGACGCATGAATCTCTTAAGTTATATACATTAGAGGAAGCCTACGAGGTGAATCAGGCAGTAACTGACCTCACTAAGACTGGCGACTGCGCTAATTTAAAAGAAGAACTTGGTGACCTTTTATTTCAGGTACTTTTGCAGTCCCAGGTTGCTGAAGATAATGGCGAATTTGCTATCGAAGATGTTATCGATGGCATCGCCCGCAAGATGATCCACCGTCACCCTCATGTATTTGCTGGCCGCCATTATGATAGTGTAGAACAGCAGCAGGCCGACTGGGAGAAGTTAAAATCTCAAGAAGAAGGACATAAACAGACCTCTTTAAAAGAAGAGATTGCCCTTGTTCCAGAAAGTTTCCCTGCCCTCATCCGCGGCCAGAAGATTGCGAAAAAGGCTGCCGCCGCCGGACTGTTTTCCACGGAGGATGAAGATGTCTTTAAAGACCTGCTAACTTCTGTTGTGAATTTACAGCTCGGCACCGCTGGGGAAGATCCAGAGAAAAAATTCAGCAGTGATGAGGAATTGTCAGAGAAGCTGGGGGAAGTTCTCTTTGCATTATGTCGGTTCTGTGCGAAGTATAAGGTTTCAGGGGAAATGGCATTGCTGAAGAAGCTGGAGGAATTCTGATTGCCGTAGGCAGGGGGAAACGCTCCTAACGGGAGAAGATACCCTTTTTGAATGGCTCCAAAGTCATTTTCGCTCATACGAAGAATAATGCCTGCCCCGAGAAGATACCCTTTTTGAGTGGCTCCAAAGCCAGAAAAAAGCAGCTTAATTCATTAGCATTAGAAGGTGTTTAAATGCTAATGAATTAAGCCGCTTCTCCTGTCAGAGACACTCAAAAAATCTCATCTACTAAAATCGTGCAAAACTGGCTGTAATAATAGAGAAACTTATACATATCCTTTTCTCCCATTCGCTCTTTTACCCTCTCTAAGAGCTTGCAGCATTTTTCAAATTCCTCGATGATAAGTTCTTTTCCAGTCTGGGTGAACTGTACCTTGACGTAGCGGTGATCTTCTTCGCTGCTTTTCATTTCCAGATATCCTTTACGCTCTAAATTATGGAGCATTCGGGATACAGCTGGCCTTGACAGCTTCATCGCATCCCCAATATCTGACGGAATGACAAATTCCTTTGCCAGTAACAGGTGGCGCAGGGTGAGTAACATTGTCAGTTCTCCTGATGGAATGTTACACATTTGCTGAAACTGTACATTGGCCTTTCGCATTTGCATGATTAGTTGCTGGTAGTCCTCTAAAGTCACTTTTTGTTCTGCTGACGGCTTACCTTCTGGCCAGTCAGAACTCCCTGTGTCTTTCGCTTTCATATTTTTGTTATTTTCCTCCCCAACAATAGCTTTATTTTAAAATTCTCTTTACTATTCCACGATAATTCTATCCTTCATTGGAACATATTCCTTATCCATAGCCACACTCTGGTATGCTGGACGGATAATCTTATCGCAGTTCATTAACTCTTCTAAACGGTGTGCGCTCCAGCCGACCATACGTGCCACGGCAAACATCGGGGTGAATAACTGGTCTGGCAGTCCTAAGATCCGATACATGAATCCGCTGTAAAAGTCGATATTGGCACTTACACCTTTATAGATACGGCGTTTTTCCTGAATGGTTTCAACGGCGAGTTTTTCTACTCTGTCATAGAATTCAAATTCTTCATCGTAACCTTTTTCCCGCGCGAGTTTGTCAAGGAATCCCTTGAAGATTCTTGCTCTTGGATCGGAGATAGAATAAACGGCATGTCCCATTCCATAAATCAATCCGCTGTGATCAAAGGCTTCCTTATTAAGAAGCTTCAGCAAGTAATTTTTAATCTCGTCTTCGTCTTTCCAATCCTTCACTTCCTGCTTCATCTCATCAAACATATGAACAACTTTGATATTTGCTCCACCGTGTTTTGGCCCTTTGAGTGAGCCAAGAGATGCTGCCATAGCGGAGTAAGTATCTGTTCCAGAGGAAGTTACTACATGATTGGTAAATGTCGAGTTGTTACCACCGCCGTGATCCATGTGAAGTACGAGGGCAATATCTAAAACTCTTGCTTCAAGTGGTGTATACTTTTTATTTGGGCGGAGCATACGCAAAATATTCTCCGCCGTGGAAAGTTCCTGCTTCGGAGAATGAATGTAAAAACTCTTGCCTTCTACATAATGATTATATGCCTGATAACCATAAACTGCGAGTAACGGCACAGTACTTGTAAGCTGTAAGCACTGGCGCAGTACGTTCGGTATGGAAATGTCATCTGCCATATCGTCATAACCGTATAATGTCAGTACGCCTCGCTGCAGTGTATTCATCATGTCCTTACCTGGTGCTTTCATAATAACGTCTCGCACAAAGTTCGTCGGCAATGTACGATAACTTCCAAGAAGATTCTGGAATTCCTGTAATTCCTGCTTCTGTGGCAAACGTCCAAAAATAAGCAGATAGGCCACTTCTTCATAGCCAAATCTCTGCTCTGCTACAAATCCGTCTACTAAATCGTGAATGTCGTAACCGCGATAGCGCAGCTCTCCATCGCAGGGAACCATCTTTCCATCAACTTCTTTGGAGGAGGTGATGGTGGAAATATCCGTAAGTCCTGCCAGCACGCCTTTACCGTTCACATCACGGAGACCTCGCAATACATGGTACTGGTCATACAGGCCTGAAGGAATCTGTCCGTGTTCCATAGAAAGTGCAGCGAGATCCTGCAGTTCCTGTGTCATCATTGAGTATTCATTCATTCTATCACCTATTCTTTCCTGGTTAACAATGTTAGTTAGCTTTGTTAATTATTATATAGAAAAAAATTTGTTTTGTCAAATTCATCACAGATGAAGTATACTAGAGCGTGTTTGAAAAATACTTTCCCCATAAATTGGGACATACATATTACTGGAGTGATTTCTCAAACACTCTTTATTTAACTACAATTTATTCTGACAAGATTTTACCCTGTTTATAAGTAGTTTACGCAAAAACCGTGTCTCTTACCACCAAAATTTTATGTAATGTGTACAAGTTTTTTCTGTTTTAAAATATTTGACTGTGCTATACTATAAATAACTGTATATACGCTGAAGAATATATGCACTAAAACGTATATATATTACATATTAAAATCGGGGATAGTATGCACTTTTCCCGATTTTAATGCAACTTATAATTATTTAAATAAAAATATTTTTTAGAAAGGAGCGTATCATTTATGCAAATACAACGTCTCGTAGATCTGGAGGACTACGAATTTGATACATTGCTCGTCACATACAATCATAAAAATCGTCTGAGTATCGAGCTTGGAAAAGTTAGCGAGATTTTTGAAAGTCTTCAGGCCGATGGTCTCGTTGGAGGAAGCAAGGTATACGGTCTCCGAGGAAAGGATTTTTCTTATCAGGGACAGCCTTATTATAACCTGATTTTCATTGGTATTCCTGAGAAGGCAACTCCGAGAAGATTTCAGTTACAGTTCGGTCAGGCTATGAAGGAAGCAAAGCGTTTCCACGGAAAGAACCTTCTTATGACCGCAATCGGAGAAGATGTTTCCTACTGGTTAAGTTCTGCTATGAAGGGACTTCTCCTCGCAGATTACTCTTTTGACAAATACATTTCTGATAAGCCAGAATCTCCAGAGCTACATCTTGGAATTCTGACAGGAATTGATTCTGCATCCTTTAAAAAGGAAGAGCAGTATACAAGAATGATGGCAAAAGCCGTTACAACAGCCCGTGACCTGGTAAATGAACCAGCGAACGTGATGACTCCTGCAGCTCTCGCAGCTAAGGCAAAGGAAATCTGTGAAAAGAACAATATCAAATGCACAATTCTTGAAAAGCAGGATTGCGAAGCACTCGGCATGAATTCCTACCTGGCAGTTGCCCGTGGTTCTAAACAGTCCGCTAAGTTTATCGTTATGGAATATAACGGCCGTGTTACAGACGATGAAAAGATTGCTTTAATTGGAAAAGGTCTTTGCTTTGACTCCGGCGGATATAATTTAAAGCCTGGCAATGCCATGAAAGGCATGCATGGTGACATGGGCGGCGCAGCCGCAGTTATCGCTGCTATGGGTGCAATCGCAGAGGCGAAACTTGGCATTAACGTAACCGCAGTTATTCCTGCCTGTGAAAATATGATTTCCGGCAAGGCAATGAAACCGGGCGATATCGTTAAGTCTATGAATGGCAAATACATCGAAGTTGTTAACACTGATGCTGAAGGCCGTATGGCACTTATTGATGCCATTACTTACGCAATCCGTGAATGTGGAGCTACAACATTAATTGACGTAGCAACTTTAACTGGAGCCTGTGTTGTTGCCCTCGGTGACCGCTACACTGGTGCTTTCAGTAACAGCGACGAACTTATGTCCAAGATTGTCCAGGCATCCATCCTTGCAGGAGAAAATATCTGGAGACTCCCAATGGGCGATGAAGAATATGATAATCTGAACGCATCTACTGTAGCAGATATCGCTAACTGTGGTAAAAAATGTGGTGCAACTGCCGCTGCAAGATTCTTAGGTGAATTCGTTGAGAAAAAACCTTGGGTACATCTTGATATTGCTGGAACATCGGAATCTGATGAAGATACTGAGATCTACTCTAAGGGTGGAACTGGTGCAGCAACAATGTTGCTGTATGAAGTAGTGAAATTGATGGAAAAACCATATAAGAGTTATTAAATCCTGATTTGCACAGCAAAGGAGACGCTTCCAAAGAGAGCCGATACCCTATATTTGTGACTTTAGTCGC